>ERZ650307.163-NODE-163-length-34236-cov-8.468389_pt1 | contig 34236 bp, 36 predicted proteins | sample MGYA00376243_ERZ650307 | MGnify/ENA primary metagenome ERZ650307 (study PRJEB26733, sample SAMN07839242) | wastewater metagenome | biome: urban; feature: artificial channel; material: waste water | place: USA: North Carolina | collected 2016-03-31 ... | reverse complement strand
CTACACGACGCTCTTCCGATCTGAACTACAGTTATGGTTTGTGGTACCGCATTAAAATCAATAGCATCAGCAACAATAACCAATGACTTTTTAGATTTTTTATGAGCTTTAGCCAAAGGCAAAAAAAGTTTTATTGAAGCAATATCTACTGTTTTATCATTGGATACATCCAAAATCAAATTAAAATCTTTGAAACTGGCATATTGATTTGTTACTTTTTCAATAAAAGTAGTTACAACACCTTCAGTATCTTTAATAGTTATTGTATGTCCTTTAGTATCTACTTTCATCTTATTGGATTTTTGAAGCTAATAAATAAATCACTGCCATTCGAATGGCTACTCCATTCTCTACCTGATTCAAGATAACAGATTGTTGAGAATCTGCCACATCAGAAGTAATTTCAACTCCACGATTGATAGGTCCTGGGTGCATAATTACAATCTCTTTACTTAACGAATCTAATAAATTTTTATCGACTCCATATTGTTGTGCATATTCTCGTGTAGAAGGGAAAAAGTTAACATCCATTCGTTCATTTTGCACTCTCAACATATTTGCTACATCACACCATTCTAACGCTTTACGTAAATCAGATTCAACTGTTACTCCAAGTGATTCAATATATCTAGGGATTAATGTTTTTGGTCCACAAACTTTAACTTCTGCACCTTGCATTTGCAAAGCATATATATTAGATAATGCTACTCGTGAATGTAAAATATCTCCAACAATAACAACTTTCTTCCCTCCTACATCTCCTAATTTTTCTCTGATTGAATAACTATCTAAAAGCGCTTGTGTAGGATGTTCATGAGCGCCATCTCCGGCATTTACGATACTTGCTTTTACATTTTTTGATAAAAAATAAGCAACAAGTACTATCTGTTAAGGTTATCCAGCTTTATGGCACATGCAAATCTGCAATACACCGGCGGTCGCGCGCTTCAAATGCGGCGCTGCCGCCGAGCAAATCCAGCTGCTCTTGCGCGCTGATTTTGCTCATTGATTGAATCTGCTTTTCGGTGAGCTTATCCAGCGGCTTTTCCCACATGCACACGCAATAATCTTCAATCACTTGCTCTGATTGGCCGCCTAAACCGCGCGCACTTAAATCGCCCTGCCATTTTTCAGAAAACGGCACGTTTTTAATGCACGATTCGATAATCGCCTGCTTGGCTTTGGGCTTGCTCAGCGCGCATTGCGACAAAAAGAAAAAGCCGGCAAAAAGCGCCATCACCACCCAAAACCAAATGCGGATGGTGCGGATTTTGGCCTTGGCGCGGCGGCGCTGCTCTTCGGGCGTTTGCCCGGGTTTATCCGTTGCGGCCATGCATGCTCTCCATGCGGATCATCACCACCGGACGCGCCACGCTCTCGAGCGCTTCGATGGCGGCGATGGCGGCTTTGATGTGTTTTTCCACCGTACTGTGGGTCAGAATCACGATTTCGGCAATGGTTTTGTCGATCACGCCTTTTTGAATCAAAGCTTCAATCGACACGCCTTCTTTGGCCAGCAGATTGGCAATCTGGCCGAGCACGCCGGGTTTGTCGTCGGCTTCCACGCGCAAATAATAGCTGCTGCTGATTTCATCCATAGGCAGCATATTTTGCGGCTTCACCTGGCTGGGCTGGAAAGCCAGATGCGGCACGCGGTTGCCGGTGTCGGCCGTGATCAGGCGGCTGATGTCGATGATGTCGGCCACCACCGCGCTGGCAGTCGGCAAAGCGCCGGCACCGGCACCGTAATAAAGAGTTTCGCCCACCATGTCGGCATCCACTCGCACGGCATTCATCACGCCGTTTACATTGGCAATCAGGCGGCTCTCGGGAATCAGCGTCGGGTGCACGCGCAATTCGATGCCCTTGGCGCTTTTGCGGGTGATGCCCAAAAGTTTGATGCGGTAGCCCAGCTCTTCGGCATATTTGATGTCGCGGCTGTCGAGCTTGCTGATGCCTTCCAGATAGCAGGCATCGAAATTCACCGGCGTGCCGAAAGCCAGCGCGCTCATGATGGTGATTTTGTGGCCGGCATCATGCCCTTCGATATCGAAAGTGGGGTCGGCTTCGGCATAGCCCAAAGCTTGCGCCTGCTTCAACACATCGGCAAAAGCGCTGCCTTTTTCGCGCATTTCGGTGAGAATGAAATTGCTGGTGCCGTTGATGATACCGGCAATCGACTGGATATTGTTGGCCGCCAAGCCTTCGCGCAAAGCCTTGATAATCGGTATGCCGCCGGCCACAGCCGCTTCAAACTGCACCATCACATTCTTCTGCTCGGCCAGCGCAAAAATTTCATTGCCGTATTCGGCCAAAAGCTTTTTATTGGCCGTAACCACATGTTTGCCATGCTCGATGGCGGTAAGCACGAGCTTTTTGGCAATATCGGTGCCGCCGAAAAGCTCCACCACAATATCCACTTCGGGGTGTTGCACCACTTCGAAAGGGTCTTCCGTGATCAGGGTTTGCGGCGGGCAGATGCGGCAGCCTTTCTCGGCATTTCGGGTCGACACCATAAATACGTTTACATCGCGCCCCAGGCGGCGGCTGATTTCGGCAGCGTTATTCTGCAAAACATCCACCGCGCCCTTGCCGACTGTTCCCAACCCTAAAATACCGATATTGACAGGCTTCATTGTGTCTCCTTAAGCCGTATGTGTTAGTATAAGCGCGAGCCCAAAGCCGCAGCCGCCCTGAATTCAAAGGGTTTAATGCTACCCGAATTCGCTTGTTTTTGCACCCGATTTTACGGAAAACATCATGCTTATCGAAGAAACCCGCCCCGAGGGCAGCTTTAACATCACCGCTTATCAGCCCGGCTGCATCGAAATCGACGGCCAAAGCTATGCGCATGCCGTGGTGCTGGGCGCGCACGGCATCACGGCATGCGCTCAGGCTGCAGCGGCCGATTTGTGCGCCGAAGATTTTCTGCCGGCCGAGGGCGGCATCTTGCCCGAAGTGATTATTGTGGGCACCGGCGAAAAACATGTGTTTCTGCACCCCAAAATCACCGCCGCGCTGGCGGCCAAAGGCATCGGCTTGGAAAGCATGTCCACCGCGGCCGCCTGCCGCACGGTAATGGTGCTGCAAGGCGAAGGCCGCCGTGTGTGGGCGTGGTTGTGGCCGTAAACACAGGTTAAATCCGCTGCGCCTACGCAACTTTCTGCTTCATCAAACCGTCACACATGCTCTCTACAATGCCTGCATTATACCCATTCGAAAAAATAAGATAACAAGGCGGCGAGCCGAAGACAGTACACCTAGTACGGCAAGGCGAGACAACGCAGTTAGGTTATTTTTTCGAATGGGTATTATTCAGATTAACCGGCGGGCAAACCGCACAAGGAGCATTCATGCAACACCGCAGACGACAAAGCATTTTCCAAGCCGCCAAGCGCGCTTTCAATGCCCACCATCCCAAACCCGAGCACCGCGCCAAACCGGTGCAGGCCGTATCAGGCCGCTGAGCACGGCTTTTGCCATGCCCGTCGGCATACCGCAAATATTATTCCAATCAAACCGCCTGCGCCAAATGCCGGGCGGTTTGATGTTAACAGCGAAGAAAAGGCAAACTTACTATCTTCATCCGCAGGTGTGGTTTACCGGCCGAAAGCCGCAAACCACGCGCATCGGCGCATGCCGTCTGAAAAGTAAATTTCCGTAAAGCGGCTGTTGTTTTCATAGAGCCGCCTCATATAAATCAGTATGCTGCCAACAGCGCCTGCCGCCCTTCATAGCTTTTCATAATGGCGATTATTTGAACTACAAATTATCCGCACCGGCAACACCCGCTATAATGGCTGCATTCGTTTTGATATTCTTTCCACCCACCTTCATTAGGAGCAAATAAATGGCTTTAGTAGATCATACCGGCAAACCCGTACCGAGCTGCACTTTCCACACCCGCGTGGGCGATTCTTGGAAAGACATCACCACCGATGAGCTTTTCAAAGGCAAAAAAGTGGTTGTGTTCTCATTGCCGGGCGCATTCACCCCCACCTGCTCTTCCAGCCACCTGCCCCGCTACAACGAGCTGGCCAAAGCATTTAAAGAAAACGGCATCGACGACATCTTGTGCGTTTCTGTAAACGACACTTTCGTGATGAACGCTTGGGCTGCCGATGAAGAGTCTGACAACATCACCATGATTCCCGACGGCAACTGCGAATTCACCGAAGGCATGGGCATGCTGGTCGACAAAAACGACTTGGGCTTCGGCAAACGCTCATGGCGCTACTCTATGCTGGTCAACGACGGCGTGGTAGAAAAAATGTTTATCGAGCCGGAAAAAGAAGGCGACCCCTTTGAAGTTTCCGATGCCGACACCATGCTGAAATATGTCGCGCCCGAATGGAAACCGCAAGAATCCATCGCCATTTTCACCAAACCCGGCTGCCAATTCTGCGCCAAAGCCAAAAAATCTTTGGATGAAAAAGGCTTGGCTTACGAAGAAATCGTGTTGGGTAAAGATGCCAGCGTGGTATCTGTGCGCGCCATCACCGGCAAAGTAACCGCCCCGCAAGTGTTTATCGGCGGCAAATATATCGGCGGCAGCGAAGAGCTGGCAGCTTATTTGGCTCAACACTAATCTTTCCGATTAGCAGATAAAACCAGATGCGGGCGGCGCTTCATGTCGCCCGCCTGAGCAGCCTCAAAGGGTTATTCAGACAGTGCTTATCGCATGATGGGCGCTGCCTGAATAACTCTTTTTAGTAAATACTTTTTAACATTGCCATTGGCTAATGCAGCCATAGCAAACACAAACAGGCCGTCTGAAACGGCTTGGCACGAAAGGAAAACCCATGAAAAAAATCCAGGCCGATGTGGTAGTGATTGGCGGCGGCACCGCCGGCATGGGCGCATTCCGCGCCGCGCGACAACACACCGATAATGTTTACCTGATTGAGAGCCATGTGTTCGGCACCACCTGTGCCCGCGTGGGCTGCATGCCTTCCAAGCTTTTGATTGCAGCGGCCGAAGCCCGCTATCACGCGCTGCACACCGACCCTTTCGGTGTGCACCTGGATAAAAGCAGCGTAACGGTAAACGGCGAAGAAGTGATGCATCGCGTGAAATCCGAACGCGACCGCTTTGTCGGCTTTGTGCTAAGCGATGTGGAAGAATGGCCGGCCGACAAACGCATTATGGGCGAGGCCAAATTCATCGATGAACACACCGTGCAAATCGACGACCACACCCAAATCAGCGCCGAGCGTATTGTGATTGCCACAGGCTCACGCCCGGTGATTCTGCCGCAATGGCAGGGCTTGGGCGACAAGCTCATCATCAATGACGATGTGTTTTCATGGGACACTCTGCCCAAAAGCGTGGCCGTGTTCGGCCCGGGCGTGATTGGTTTGGAAATCGGCCAAGCCTTGCACCGCTTGGGTGTTAAAGTGCACATTTTCGGCTTGGGCGGCTTTTTGGGCGGTATTTCCGATCCGGTGGTGCTGGAAGAAGCCAAGAAAGTGTTTGGCGAAGAGCTCACCATGAATCTGGATGCCCAAAGCGAAGTGAAGCTTGATGCCGAGGGCAATGTCGAAGTGCATTGGCAGGAAGGCAGCGAAAGTGGCGTGTTCACCGCCGAATATATGCTCGCCGCCGTGGGCCGCCGCCCCAATGTGGACAAACTCGGCCTGGAAAACCTGAGCATCGAGCTTGATGAGCGCGGCGTGCCCAAAGCCGACCGCCTCACCATGCAAACCAGCATTGCACATATCTTTATCGCAGGCGATGCATCCAACCAGCTGCCGCTGCTGCACGAAGCGAGCGATCAGGGCAAAATCGCCGGCGAAAATGCAGGCGCTTATCCGAATATCAGCAAGGGTTTGCGCCGCAGCACCATCGGCGTGGTGTTTACCAGCCCGCAAATCGCCACCATCGGCATGCGTTTTGCCCAAGTGGAAGCACGTTATAAAAACATGGAATGCGTGGCCATCGGCGAAGTGTCGTTCCACAATCAGGGCCGCAGCCGCGTGATGCTGGTCAACCAAGGCAAGATGCGCGTGTATGCCGAACAAGGCACGGGCTTGTTTATCGGCGCAGAAATCATCGGCCCCGCCGCCGAGCATCTGGCACATTTGCTGGCTTGGGCGCATCAGCTGAAAATGACCATCCCCCAAATGCTCGACATGCCTTTCTACCACCCGGTAATCGAAGAAGGCTTGCGCACGGCTTTGCGCGATGCCAATAGCAAGCTCAAGCTCGGCGATAAAGCAGCAGCAGAATGCCGCGAATGCCCGGGCGAATAAACCGCAAACCTGCAAACACGCTCTAAACACACACACGCATCAGGCCGTCTGAAAATATTTCAGACGGCCTTTTTCTTTTGCCGCACAACATCACGACACCCAAAACATCCCGTTTGCCCGAAGTCAGTCGGCTCGAGAGCGAAAATGTTCAGACGGCCTTGCAAAAGGCTGTCTGAAAAGTATTGAAAATGCCGGTTTGAATCAGCTGTACAAACAACACAAAGCAGGCCGTCTGAAACATTCAGACGGCCTGCTTGCCTATTGATGCAAAATAAACTTTTTAAGCAACGATCAACGCACTTTCATGCCCACGCGGCTCATATCGCCGAAGTTCATCCAAATGAAAAATGCTTTGCCCACAATCAGTTGGTCGCTGACAAAGCCCCAATAGCGGCTGTCTTCACTGTTATCGCGGTTGTCGCCCATCATGAAATAATGGCCTTCGGGCACGTTGCAACGAAACCAAGAGCCGTCTTCTGCATATTCGCAATTGCTGCGAAACGGAAATTCGGCGCGCACACCTTGCGGCAGAAAGCTCGGTTGCTCGGGCATTTTCAAAATGTCGAAGCTGTGGCCGTTGATGGTTTCACGATACGCTTCGGTGGCGATGGTGATTTGGCCGTATTGGCGGGTGTTTTCCGTGTAGCTCAAGGGGCCGACGGGATGGTCTTCCACCACTTTGCCGTTGATGCTCAACACCTTGTTTTTGTATTCGATCAAATCGCCGGGCACGCCGATGGCGCGTTTGACGTAATTGATTTTGGTGTTTTCCGGATAGTTGAACACCACCACATCGCCACGCCCCACTTCACCGGTGGGCACGAGCACGTTGTTGATAATCGGCATGCGGATGCCGTATGAAAATTTGTTTACCAAAATAAAATCGCCCACCACCAAATTCGGCCGCATCGAGCTGGAAGGAATCTGGAAAGGCTCGGCCACAAACGTGCGCAACACAAACACGATCAGAATAATCGGAAAAAAGCCGCTCATATAATCGGTGAAATGGTTGCCGTCGGTGTGTGCCTGGTTTTTCAGACGGCGTTTGTGCAGCAGCCACACCGCGCCGGTGAAGAGCACGAAAATCAGCAGCACGGCGGTAAAGCTCATGGCGGCCGAGAGCAGGCCGAACACGCCCACCATCATCAAAAGATAGCCCCATTGCAGGCCGCCGCTCCATTCACCATTGGCTTCGCGCTCTTTGCTGCTGCGCAAAAACATCACCACGCCGGCAATCAGGGCGCCGATGGCTGCCAAAATCAAGGTATTGCTCATTATTTATCCCCCACTTGCAAAATCGCCAAGAAAGCGCTTTGCGGAATTTCCACGTTGCCCACTTGTTTCATGCGGCGTTTGCCGGCTTTTTGTTTTTCCAACAGCTTTTTCTTGCGGGTGATGTCGCCGCCGTAACACTTGGCCAACACGTTTTTGCGCAAGGCTTTCACATTTTCGCGCGCGATAATCTGGCTGCCGATGGAAGCCTGCACGGCAATATCGAACATTTGGCGCGGAATCAGCTCGCGCATTTTCGAAGCCAGCTCGCGGCCGCGGTGCACGGCGCTTTGGCGGTGCACAATCAGGCTTAAGGCATCCACTTTTTCGCCGTTGACCATAATATCGAGCTTAATCAGATCGGCGGGCTGGAATTCTTTGAACTCATAATCGAGCGAAGCATAGCCGCGCGAAGTGGATTTGAGCTTGTCGAAGAAATCCATCACCACTTCGTTCATCGGCAAATCATAAGTGAGCATCACTTGGCGGCCAAGGTATTGCATGTTTACCTGCACGCCGCGCTTTTGGTTGCACAGCGTCATCACATTGCCCACATATTCTTGCGGGGTGAGGATGGTGGCGGTGATAATCGGCTCGAAAATGGTTTCGATGCTGCCGATCTCGGGCAGCTTGGAGGGGTTTTCCACCTCGATTTTTTCGCCGCTTTTGAGCAACACTTCATACACCACCGTGGGCGCGGTGGTGATTAAATCCATATCGAATTCGCGCTCGAGCCGCTCTTGCACGATTTCAAGGTGCAGCAAGCCCAAAAAGCCGCAGCGGAAACCAAAACCCAAAGCCTGCGACACTTCCGGCTCGAATTTCAGCGAAGCATCGTTTAATTGCAGCTTTTCCAGCGCATCGCGCAAGGCTTCGTAATCGTGGCTTTCCACCGGATACAGGCCTGCAAACACTTGCGATTGCACCTCTTGGAAGCCCGGCAGCGGCTCGGCGGCAGGCTTGGCGGTGTGGGTGATGGTGTCGCCCACTTTGGCCGAGCCCAGCTCTTTCACGCCGGTAATCAAAAAGCCCACTTCGCCGGCTTTTAATTCGGCTTTAGGCACCGATTTGGGGGTGAACACGCCCAGCTGCTCCACCTGCGTTTCCGCACGGGTGCTCATAAAGCGCACTTTGTCTTTCAGCTTGAGGGTGCCGTTTTTAACGCGGATCAGCATCACCACACCGACATAGTTGTCAAACCACGAGTCGATAATCATTGCCTGCAAAGGCGCTTCTTCGTCGCCTTGCGGCGGCGGCACTTTTTTCACAATTTCTTCCAGCACATCTTCCACACCCAGGCCGCTTTTGGCCGAGCAGGTTACCGCGCCCACGGCATCGATGCCGATAATGTCTTCGATTTCTTGCGCCACGCGGTCGGGGTCGGCGGCAGGCAAGTCGATTTTATTGAGCACCGGCACCACTTCCACGCCCAAATCGATGGCGGTGTAGCAGTTGGCCACGGTTTGCGCTTCCACGCCTTGCGAGGCATCCACCACCAAAAGCGCCCCTTCGCAAGCGGAAAGCGAGCGCGACACTTCATAAGAAAAATCGACGTGGCCGGGGGTGTCGATCAGATTGAGCTGATACACTTCGCCGTCGCGCGCCTTATAGTTCAAAGCCGCAGTTTGCGCCTTGATGGTGATGCCGCGCTCTTTTTCGATGTCCATCGAATCGAGCACCTGTGTGCTCATTTCACGCAGATCGAGGCCGCCGCAATATTGGATAAAGCGGTCGGCCAGCGTGGATTTGCCGTGGTCGATATGGGCGATAATGGAGAAATTGCGGATATTTTTCATCTTGTTGTGGGGTGTCCGAAAGGAAGTGGCAAGGCTGTTTGAATGTTTTCAGACGGCCTGGATAAACTCAAAGCAAATAGCTGCATATTCTAGCCTAAAAACGGGCTTTGGGCTAATGTTCGCCATCGCTTTTCTGCCGTAAAACCGATAAAAAATCAAAACGGCCGGCGCGGCCTGATGGTTTTGGCGGTAATTTTGCCGCAGGCAGACAAAAGGCCGTCTGAAACTTTTTTCAGACGGCCTTTTTTATATAGTGGAATAAATAAAAAGTTTACACAAACACATTCAGTAAGCATGCACACAGAAACCGTTTAAACCGCGTGTGTGGCTGCGCCACACACCCTACACACGATTTGAGATTTCTGATTTCTGCATTAATTTTTCTTTGATTTCACTATATTAATTATTGACCAAACAAACTTTACTGCCCGCCGTTATCCACTTTTTGCGCGCCCTGCTTTTGTTTGATGTTTTTTTGCAGATAAGCCAGCAAGCCGTCGAAAGTGGTGTTGGCTTGATTTTGCAGCAGCAACTGGCGCGCTTGCGGCAATTGCTCGGCCAGATTGGCCGGCGGTTTGATGGCCTGCACTTCCATCAGCACCGGTGCCGGCAGACCTTCGAGCAACACATAGGCAGGTTTGCCGCCGGCCGGCCGCGCTTTCATCAGCTGGCTGTAGGCTTCGGGCGGCATAGATTGGCGCGCCTGCTCGGCGCTCAGCTGCGACACCGGCGACCAAGCCAGCGCGGGGCTTTCACCGGATTGCAAATCCACCAGCGTTTGCTTAGCTTTGGCTTCGGCCAGCTTGCCGGCTTCGCTTTGCAGATAGGCTGTGCGCACATGCTCTTTGGCTTTTTCGAAAGTTTCCACCTCCGCCGGGCGCACTTCTTTGGCACGCACCACCCACACGGTGTTTTCGCCCACGTTTATCGGCTCGGAATTGTGCTTTTTCTTCAACACTTCATCGCTGAAAATGGTGTTGATCAAATCATCGGGCATGCCGGCGGCCTTGCCGTTTTCACGGGTGAGCCATTCATCGGGCGCTTCGAGCTTGAGGCCGGCGGCTTTAGCCACAGCAGCGAGGCTTTCGGGATGGTTGAAAGCTTCTTCGGCCAGCTTTTCTTTGGCCAGATTAAAAGCTTGGGCGGCTTTGCGCTGCTTGATTTCGGCTTCAAGACGGGTTTTTTCCTGCGCAAACACGGGCGCATCCTGCGTGTTGAGCACGGTGATGATGTGATAACCGTAATCGGTTTTCACCACGTCGCTGATTTGGCCTTTTTGCAGGCTGAAAGCGCTGTTTTCAAACGCTTCGCCCAAGCCGCCGTCTTTGGCGACATAGCCCAGATTGCCGCCTTTATCGGCAGAGGCCGGATCTTTGGAATATTGCTTGGCCAACGCGGCAAAATCGGCGGGCTTGGCCTTCACTTGTGCCAACACTTTTTCCGCTTCGGCTTTGGCGGCGGCATCGACGGCAGCTGAGGCATCTTGCGGCACGGGGAAGAAAATATGCGCCACTTCGCGCTTGGGCGCGGCGGCGGCGTTTTCCTGCTCAAAGGCTTTTTGCAGCTCTTCTTCGCTCACGCTTTGCTTGGCGGCCAGATCTTGGCTGCTCAGCGCCACATATTCGATTTTAACGGCTTCGGGAATGGTGTAGTCTGCCTGATGCGCATCATAATAGCTTTTGAGCGCGGCATCGGTGATTTTCACTTGCGCGGCAAAGGCTTGCGGGCTGAAGGTGAAGCTGCGTATGGTGCGCTCCGACTGCATCAGATTGACCAGCTGCGCGGCTTGCGCATCGCTCACCAAGGTGCCGTTTTGCACCAGGTTCATCAGGTTTTGCAAGGCAAATTGCTGGCGGATTTCTTCAACAAATTGATCTTCGTTCATGTTGCGCTGGCTCAGATATTGGCTGAACATCGCCTGGCTGAATTTGCCGGAGGCATCGTGAAAGCCGGGATCATCGACAATAATCTGCTTGATTTGCTCGTTCGACACGCTGATGCCCATCATTTTTGCGCCCTGAATCAGATAAGCGCGTTGCAGCAGCGAATTGAAAATCACATCGCGCCCGCTGTTGTCGCCTGCGGCTTGGGCATTTTGCAGCGCAACATTGAGCGCATGGTCGCTGATTTTTTCATCGCCCACTTTGGCAATATAATCGGAGCCGGGCGCGGCCACGGTGCTCACGCCGAAGCCGACAAAAGTCAGCGCGATTAAGCCCAGCAGCACTTTGGCCGGGCCGTTGTATTTTTCGATAGAGGCAAACATGGTTGTCTTTAATAAGGTGCGGTAAAAAATAAAAGCGCATTGTAGCGTGTTTTGCCTGATAAATCACCTTTGCGGCCAAACGATATATGCGCCTGCCGGCATCAAAACAGGCCGTCTGAAAGTTCAGACGGCCTGCGCAACGGTAAAACTTAATGCGGCATATTGTGCATCGGCATGCTGCTCTGCGCCGGCGTTTTCGTTTCTACGGTGATGGTTTTGGATTTGGCGTTTTTAAAACGCAAGGTGAGCGGGAATTTATCGCCCTCTTTCAGCGGCGCTTTGAGCCCCATCAGCATGATGTGGTAGCTGCCCGGCTGCAATACGATTTCCTGATTTTTGGGCAACGGCAGGCCGCCGGCCACTTCGCGCATGCGCATCACGCCGTTGTCGTTGATGTGGTTGTGGATTTCCACGCGCTCGGCCACGGGCGTGCTGCCGCCGAGCAGCACATCGTCGGCTTTGCCTTCGTTTTCGATTTCCATAAACACACCGCCCATGCTCATGCCCGGCACGGTGGTGCGCGCCCAGGCATTATCAATATCGATGCCGGCGGCAAAAGCGGTTTGACAGGCACCGGCAAGTAAGAGCGCAGCCATCAGTTTCTTCATTATTTATTCCTTTCAAATGATTGTTTATTACAAATCGCTTATACATCGAAAGGCCGTCTGAAACCTTGATGCAGGTTAAACACTATGATGTGCTTTCAGACGGCCTTGACTTTAATTTTCAGACGGCCTTAAAAAAGGTTAAGCCCGTATTCGCGCCACAAAGCCATTAGCCACAGCAGCGCCAAAAGCACCAGCGCCAAGGTTTGCGCCGCCGAGCCGGCATCTTTGGCGCGCTTGGCCAATTCGTGCTGCGCGGTGGAGGTGTGGTCCACCGCGGCTTCGATGGCGGTGTTGACCAATTCGACAATCAGCGAAATAAACGAGGCGGTGATCAGCATCATGCGCGAGGCGGGACCGAAATCGAGCACAAAGGCGAGCACCAGCAAAGCGCCGTTGAGCCACACCAATTGGCGGAAGGCGCTTTCGTAGCGGTAGGCCGAGCAAAAGCCGTCTTTGGAATAGCCGGCAGCGTTGAAAATGCGGCGCACGCCTTTTTTGCCCTTCACTTGCTGGGCGTAAGATTCTTGGGTCATGATGATGTGCTTCCTATGATGGCCATAATCCATAAAATTGCCAGCGCGGCGAGCATGATGTATTGCGCGGCCGAGCCGACATCTTTGGCGCCTTTTGCCAGCGCGTGCTGCTCTTGCGAAGTGTGATCCACCGCCGCTTCAATGCCGGTGTTGAGCAATTCCACCACAATCGAAACAAACGAAGCCAACACCAAAATCATGCTCACGGCCAAGCCGAAGCCGGCAAAGCATAAAATCAGCATCAAAGCGCCGTGCAGCCACAAAAGCTGGCGGAAGCCCGGCTCGGCGCAGGCAAAGCGCACGCCGTGGCAGGAGTAGCCCAGCGCGTTAGCGATGCGGCGCCAGCCGCGTTTGCCTTTCATTTTTTCGGCATAAGTTTTGGGCGTGTACATATTCAGACGGCCTTTATGCTTTAGCCCAAGCGGCCACGGCATCGGCAAAATACGCAGCCACATCAAAGCCTTTTTGCTTCATGATTTCCTGAAAGCCGGTAGGGCTGGTCACGTTTACCTCGGTGAGGTGCTCGCCGATGATATCGAGCCCCGCGAGCAAAATGCCGCGCCGCACCAATTCGGGCGCGAGCGTTTCGGCGATTTCGCGATCGCGCGCGCTCAATTCCTGCGCCACGCCGCGGCCGCCGGCGGCCAGGTTGCCGCGCGTTTCACCGTTTTGCGGAATGCGTGCCAGGGCAAACGGCACCACTTCACCGCCAATCACCAACACGCGCTTGTCGCCGTGCACGATTTCGGGAATATAGCGCTGCGCCATGATGGTGCGTGTGTCGAGCTGCATCAGGGTTTCGAGTATGCTGCCGATATTGGGGTCGGCCTCGGTGAGTCGGAAAATGCCCATGCCGCCCATGCCGTCGAGCGGCTTCACGATGATGTCGCCGTGTTCGGCCAAAAAGGCGCGCACATCGGCGCTGCGGGTGCTCACCAGCGTGGGCGCGGTGAAGCGGCTGAAATTCAGAATCGCTAATTTTTCGTTGAAATCGCGCATGGCCTGGCCGCTGTTGAACACTTTTGCGCCCTGCTCTGCCGCCAGCGTGAGCAGCTGGGTGGCATAAAGATATTGCATGTCAAACGGCGGGTCGGTGCGCATAATCACGGCATCGTAGTGATGCAGGGCTTTTTGCGCTTTGACACTTTCGGCAAACCAATGATGGTCGTCATCGCTTTGGGCGCCGATAAATTCAAACGCGGCCGCTGCGGCCACCACTTCGCCGCCGGCCACCGATAATTCGCTGCTGAGCGTGTGTGAAAGCTGCCAGCCGCGCGCGGCCATTTCGCGCATCATGGCATAAGTGGTGTCTTTATAGGTTTTGAATGTCGCCATTGGGTCGGCGATAAACAAGATATTCATGGTGTGTCCTGGTTGGGTAAGGGGCTTATCATACAGGGCTTTAAAGCCGTCTGATACCAATTCAAAAAAGTAAGCTAACAAGGCGGCGAGCCGCAGACAGTACAACGAGTACGGCAAGGCGAGACAACGAAGTTAGGTTATTTTTTTGGATTGGTATGAAAGCGGGGCGGCAGAAAAGGAAACTCATGCATCCGGCCGGCAAACAACTGCTTTTAAAGTGGGCAAAACACAGCAAACAGGCCGTCTGAACATTGTGCGTTCAGACGGCCTGCTTTCAGCTCAAATCCACTTCGATATTGTCGATCAGGCGGGTTTTGCCCAAGCGGGCGGCGGCGAGTATCACCACTTGTTTGTCGCCGGCATGCGCCACTTCGAGGCTGCCGGCGTGGCGCACTTCGATGTAGTCCACCACCCAGCCCGATTGCACCAAGGCCGCCGTGGCGGCGTTTTCCAGCCCGGCATAATCAAGGTTGCCTGCTTTGATGGCTTCGGCCATGATGCACAGCTCGCGGTAAAGGTGCGGCGCTTCGGCGCGCTCGGTTTCGCTCAGATATTGGTTGCGGCTGGACAACGCCAGGCCATCGGGCGCGCGGCCGGTGTCTACCGGCACGATTTCGATGTTGACATTCAAGTCTTCCACAAAGCCTTGAATCACCGCCAATTGTTGGTAATCTTTTTTGCCGAAGCAGGCCAGTTGCGGCTCGACGATATTGAAAAGTTTGCTCACCACCGTGGCCACGCCGCGAAAATGGCCGGGGCGGAATTTGCCGCACAATTCGTTTTGCAGATTGGGCGGCTCCACGTTGTAGCGCTGCGCCACGTGCGGATAGAGCGCTTTTTCATCGGGCGCAAACACCACCGCCACGCCCTCGCCTTTGAGTTTGTCGGCATCTTGCTGCAAGGTGCGCGGATATTGGTCGAAATCTTCGCCTTGGCCGAATTGCAGCCGGTTGACGAAAATGCTCACCACCACGTTGTCGGCGCGTTTTTTGGCTTCGCGCACCAGCGCCAGATGGCCTTCGTGCAGATTGCCCATGGTGGGCACAAAGGCCACGGTGCCGGCGCTTTTGCGCCATTGGCGTAATGCTTCAATGCTGTGAATGATTTGCATGGTTGGAAAATCCGTAAAATGAAATCGGTAAACGCTTTTCAGACGGCCTGAGGGATAAAGGAGGCCGTCTGAAAATATTGGCGCTGCAAATTATACGCCTTATGCGCTGAATGTGTGCTCGGCTGCCGGAAAAGAGCGGTCTTTCACCGCATCCACATAGGCTTTTACCGCCGCCTGAATGCTGTTCTGCCCCTGCATAAAGTTTTTCACGAATTTAGCGGTTTTTCCGGGGAACACGCCGAGCATATCGTGCATCACCAATACTTGGCCGTCGCAATCCACGCCCGCGCCGATACCGATGGTTGGGCAGTGCACGGATTCGGTCACGCGTTTACCCAACTCGGCGGGCACGCATTCCATCAACACAATCGCTGCGCCCGCTTCGTCATGAGCGGTGGCATCGTTGAGCAAGGCCTGCGCTTTGTCGCCCTTGCCCTGCACTTTATAACCGCCGAATGCATGCACCGATTGCGGGGTAAGACCGATGTGGGCACACACGGGAATGCCGCGCAATTGTAAAAATTCGGTGGTTTCCGCCATCCACACACCGCCTTCGAGCTTCACCATATGCGCACCGGCCGCCATCAATTCAGCGGCGGCGGCAAACGCCTGCTCTTTACTCTGCTGATAGGCGCCAAACGGCAAATCGCTCACAATCATGGCGTTGGTTGTGCCGCGCGCCACGGCGGCGGTGTGGTAACACATGTCTTGCAGCGACACGGGCAAGGTCGATTGCTGCCCCTGCACGGTCATGCCGAGCGAATCGCCCACCAGCAACACATCCACGCCGGCCGCTTCCATCAGGCTGGCAAAGCTGGCTTCGTAGCAAGTGAGCATGGCGATTTTTTCGCCTTCGGTTTTCATTTTTTGCAGGGTGTTGACGGTAATCATGGTGTTCCTTATGTGTTCAGACGGCCAAACGGCAAACGCTTTGAATATGGCGCGGATTTGGGGTATTTCAATATTTCATACCAATCCAAAAAAATAACCTAACTTCGTTGTCTCGCCTTGCCGTACTAGTTGTACTGTCTGCGGCTCGCCGCCTTGTTAGCTTACTTTTTTGAATTGGTATCAGACGACCTGAAGGATAAGGCCGTCTGAAAACTGACTGAATGTGTTGGTTAAAGCAGGTTTGAAAATAATTTCACTTCGTTGGCTTGTCGTGCTCAATCAATTCGGCATTGCCCAAACCAAACCGCGCATTCGCGCAGGAGGCTCATCATGCAATCTGTAATCATATATCACAATCCGGCCTGCGGCACATCGCGCAATGTGCTGGCTTTCATCCGCAATGCGGGCATCGAGCCGGAAATCATCGAATATCTGCACGCGCCGCCCGATGAAGCCGCGCTGCGCCGCCTGCTGGCCGACAGCGGCTTGAGTGCGCGCGCGGCATTGCGGGTGAATGTGCCCGAATTTGCGCAATATGGTTTGGCGGATGAGGGTTTGTCTGAAGCGCAGATAATCGCGGCCATGCTGCAAGCGCCGATTTTAATCAACCGCCCGTTTGTGGTCACGGAAATCGGCACGGCTTTGTGCAGGCCGTCTGAAAAAGTGCTCGCTTTGCTGCCGGCGCCGCAGCAAGGTGCGTTTTTCAAAGAAGACGGCGGGCAAGTGGTGGATGAAAACGGGCAGCCGGTTTGACGGACGGTGGTTTTCAGACGGCCATGATTTCAATATTTGTTTAAATATCAAATGAAGGTAATGCAATGGGTGTGTTCGAGCGCTTTTTGAGCCTGTGGGTGGCGCTGGCGATTGTGGCGGGTGTGGCGCTGGGTGTGTGGCTGCCTTCCGTTTTCGAGGCGGTGGCGGCGATGGAAATCGCGCATGTGAATCTGCCGGTGGCGCTGCTGATTTGGTTGATGATTTATCCGATGATGATACAGATTGATTGGTCGGCGGTGAAAGATGTGGGCAAGCGCCCGAAAGGTTTGTGGCTCACGCTGGTGGTGAATTGGCTGATCAAGCCTTTTACCATGGCGGCGGTGGGCTGGTTGTTTTTCAGGGTGTTTTTCGCAGATTGGGTGTCGCCCGATAATGCGCAGCAATATATCGCCGGCATGATTTTGCTCGGCGTGGCGCCGTGCACGGCGATGGTGTTTGTGTGGAGCCAGCTGGTGAAGGGCGACCCGAATTACACGCTGGTGCAGGTGTCGGTGAACGATTTGATTATGATTGTGGCTTATGCGCCGATTGCCGGGCTGCTGCTGGGGGTGAGCAATATCGATATTCCGTGGGGCACGCTGCTGCTCTCCACCGTGCTTTATGTGGTGTTGCCGCTTTTGGCAGGCATGTTCACGCGCCGTTATCTGCTGGCCGCGGGCAAATCGGTGGCGCAGTTTGCAGGCCGTTTGAAGCCTTTTTCGATTGGCGGGCTGATTTTAACGGTGGTGTTGCTGTTTGGCTTTCAGGCGCAAACCATTTTGGCGCAGCCTGCGGTGATTGTGTTGATTGCCATTCCTTTGCTGGTGCAGACTTACGGCATTTATTTTATCGCCCGCTTCGGCGCGCACCGGCTGGGGCTGCCGCGTGAAATCGCCGCACCGGCCTGCCTGATCGGCACATCGAACTTTTTCGAGCTGGCGGTGGCGGTGGCGATTTCGCTATTTGGTCTGAATTCGGGCGCGGCGCTGGCCACGGTGGTGGGCGTGTTGGTGGAGGTGCCGGTGATGCTCTCGCTGGTGTGGTTGATCAACCGCAGCCAGGCGGGTTAGTTTGAGCAGGCCGTCTGAAAATTCAAACGGCCTTGATGAGCCTTGATGAACAAGCCGCACCGGTCGCCTCGAAGCGGCCGGTGTTTTGGTTTATAATGGCGGCTTTTGCGTTTGCAGCGAATTTCATGAAAACCGTAGAGAAAAATGTATTGGTGCTGCACAGCGCCGAGCAGATGTTTGAGCTGGTCGACCGCGCCGAGGATTATCCGCAATTTCTGCCGTGGTACAGCAAAACCGAAATCATCGAGCGCAAGGGCAATGAGCTTAAGGCGCGTTTGTTTATGGATTATATGCGCGTGCAGCAATCGTTTGCCACGCACAACCACAATATTCCCGGGCGCGAAATCCGCATGGATTTGCTCGAGGGGCCGTTTAAAACGCTCAACGGCACTTGGAAATTTATCCCGCTGGGCGATGATGCCTGCAAAATCGAATTCCGGCTGCAATATGATTTTGCCGGCAGCATTTTGTCGGCGCTGATTTCGCCGGTGTTCAGCCATTTATCGGGCGCGCTGGTGGATGCGTTTATCAAAGAGGCCGACAGGCGCTATGGTCAAAATTGAAATTGTGTATGGCACGGCGCAAAAGCAGTTTTTGCAGCGGCTCGACGTGGCCGCGGGCACAACCGCGCGCGAAGCGGTGCGGCTGAGCGATGTGGCGCGTGAATTTCCCGAAGCCGATATCGAAGCCGCGCCTTTGGGCATTTTCGGCAAGGCGGTGAAAGACGATATCGTGCTGCGCGCGCGCGACCGCGTGGAAATCTATCGCCCCTTGCTGATCGACCCGAAAGAAGCGCGCCGCTTGCGCGTGCAATCGAAAACGGAAGACGAGGCCGTCTGAAAGCTTTCAGACGGCCTCAAGATAAAACCTCATTTGAGCACATCATGGCAGCAATCAAATTAATCGTCGGCCTGGGCAACCCGGGCCGTGAATATGAACACACCCGCCACAATGCGGGCTTTTGGTTCGCAGACGAATTGGCCTGGCAATGGAAGGCCGCCTTTAAAGAAGAAAAGAAATTTTTCGGCGAAGTGGCACGCGTGGCGCGGCCTGAGGGCGATGTGTGGCTGCTGAAGCCCAACACGTTTATGAATCGCTCCGGCCAGGCGGTGGCGGCGTTGGCGCAGTTTTACAAAATCAAGCCCGAAGAAATTATGGTGGCGCACGATGAGCTCGATATCGCCTGCGGGCGCATCAAATTCAAGCTCGGCGGCGGCAACGGCGGCCACAACGGCTTAAAAGACATGCAGGCGCGGCTGGGCACCCCAAATTTCTACCGCCTGCGCCTAGGCATTGATCACCCGGGCGATAAAAATCTGGTGGTGGGCTATGTGCTCAACAAACCCAGCGCACAAGAGCGCCAACAAATCGACGAGGCCATCAGCAAATCGCTGCAAAGCATGCCGATAATCATGGCCGGCGAATTTGAAGAAGCGATGCGCGCGTTGCACAGCAAATAACCAAGGCAGGCCGTCTGATACCAATTCAAAAAAGTAAGCTAACAAGGCGGCGAGCTGCAGACAGTACAGATAGTACGGCAAGGCGAGACAACGAAGTTAGGTTATTTTTTTGGATTGGTATGAATCAGCAACACAATGCATGGCCGTCTGAACAAGCAAACAAACACGCCACACCAAACAAAAAAGGCCGTCTGAACATTCAGACGGCCTTTTCGCAGCGTGGATACTTATCCGGCTCAGCCTTCCACTTTCACTTCCACGCGGCGGCCTTCCACATCATTGCCCACCGCGCCGGTGGTGTTTTCCGGCTTGCGCAATTCGATATTGGCGGCATTCACGCCTTGTGCTTCAAAGAAAGCCTGCACGGCTTGTGCGCGCTGTTTCGACAATTCTTCATTGGCGGCCGCATTGCCGGTGCTGTCGGCAAAGCCGCTGACCACCAGCTTTTTGCCGTCTTTACCGGCATTGATCACATCGGCCACAATGGTTTGCGCACCTTCGGCAACATCGTTTTTACCGGTGGCGAAGAAGAATGTGGCCACGCCGTTTTCATACACCACGCGGGCATTGTCGGCTGCAACCGGGGCGGGCGCAGAAGCTTCTGACGCTGCGGCAGGCGCGGCAGGTGCGCTGGCCGCTTCAGCAACTGCTTCAGACACGGCAGAAGCCGCCGGCTCGGATGCTGCAGGCGCAGCAGCCTGCTCGCCATTGCCGCAGCTCTTAAAGGCAAGCAGAGCCAACACCGCGGCGACGGCCAGCGCAATCCATTTGCCGTTGCCGCCTTTTTTGGCGGCAGCCGTGGCTGCGGCGGCACCGCCGGCCACAGCCGCGCCGGCATTGCCCAAGCCGCTTATAAGGTTGTTCAAGCCGCCGAAGATGCCGCTGAGGCTGCCGATGCCCAAGGCCGACAGCATATTGCTGTCGAGCACTTGCGAGAGCCAGCCTTGCTGCTGGGCGAGCAGGCCGAGCAATTGGCCTTGGTTCAAATTGCCTTCTTTAGCCTGGCCGCGCAACACCGACAGCACCAAGGGCAGAGCCAGCGATAGCAAAGAGCCGGCCGATGCTTTAGACACGCCGCTTTGTTGCGAAATCTGATCGGCCACATCGGCCGCATTGCCGCCCAAGAGATTGGGCAGCAGGCTTTTGCCCAAATCAATCAGGCTGCCCAAATTGCTGCCTTCGGCCGCTTGCGACACGGCACCGGTGAGCGAATTGCCGGCGGTGCCGGTGATCAGGTCAAACAGGCCTGAGGCATTCGTGGGGTTGCCGCTGACATGTTTCACCAAGCCGGCCACAATGGCGGGAATCGCCAAGCCTGCGGCTTTGCCGCTGCTCTCTTCTGCTTCGCCGCTGTTGGTCAGAAACTGGCCCAGCACGCTACCCAATTGGCTTTGCAACAAATTACCCAAGTCAATAGACATTGATCACTCCTTCTGAATTTTTCGGAAATACGGCATGCGCGAAGCATGCGCGTTGTGTAAATACTACCGCAGCGATAACAATGGCTTGCCCGGCATGGCTGCAACTTAAACAATTTTTACAGTTTGGGTGCTTATAAAAACGGATTGTGTCGTTTTTCATGCCCAATTGTGGTCATTCTGCCGTGGCCGGGTATCACGCGGGTGTCTTCCGGCAGCACCAAGAGCTTGCCGGTGATGTTGCTGATTAAATCGGCATGGTTGCCGCGCGGAAAATCGGTGCGGCCGATGCTCTCATAAAACAACACATCGCCGGCAATCAGCAATTTTTCTGCGGCGCAGTAAAACACCACATGGCCGGGCGTGTGGCCGGGAATGTGCAGCACATCGAATTCATAAGCGCCCACTTTCAGCTTGCCGCCCTCTGAGAGCCAGCCGTCGGGCACAAAAGCTTCGGCAATGGGAAAGCCGTAGGAAGCATAAGATGCGGTGGTTTGCGGCAGCGATTCGAGCAGATAGCCGTCATCGGCATGCGGCCCCCACACCGGCACGGCCTGCTGCTTGAGCAAATCGGCCACGCCGCCGGCATGGTCGAGATGGCCGTGGGTGAGCCACACGGCTTGCAGCTGAAGCTGCCGCTTGGCTGCTTCTTGCAACACATGCGCCACATCGCCGCCCACATCGGTGAGCACGGCTTGGCCGCTTTCGTCATCCCAAAGCAGCGTGCAGTTTTGCCGAAACGGCGTAACCGGCATGATTTCAAATTGTAAGGCCATGCTTTTGATTCCTTGATTGATTTTATTTAATAGTTGGGTTTCAGACGGCCTGTTTTGACTGCATTATCGCAGGCCTGATTTAATGCCCGTTATCATACGCGCTTACGCGGTGTTTTTCATCTTCGCCGCCCTCTCAAGCCGCCATAGAAAAGGCCGTCTGAAACTTTTCTTTCAGACGGCCTTTATTCGGCCTGCATGATGCGGCCATGTGTTATCCGATTTTACACAGCGCCGAATTTGCCGCTGCGAAATTCGTTCATCACTTCGGCGATTTCCGCTTCGGTATTCATCACAAACGGGCCGTAGCCGACCACCGGCTCATCAATCGGCACGCCGCTGAGCAGCAGGATTTTGGCTTCGCCGCCCACGGCTTCTACTTTCACGTTGCCGCTTTCGCGTTCAAACGTGGCCATTTGGCTGGCTTGCACGCTTTGGCCGCCATTGATGCGCACTTCGCCGCGCAACACCACCAACATCAGGTTGTGGCTGGCCGGCACATCCAAATCGGCGCCCGCACCGCTGTTGAGCACGATATCCCACACATTAAGCTCGGTGAAGGTTTCGGCTGCACCATCGGCGCTGCCGAAGCGGCCGGCGATAATGCGGGCATGGCCGGCATCATCGGCCAACGGCACCACGGTGATGTTGTCTTTGGCCAGGTGTTGGTAGCGGGCGGGCGTTTTTTTGTCTTTGGCGGGCAGGTTTACCCACAATTGCGCCATTTCAAATTCGCCGCCGCGTTTGCCAAACGATTCGGCGTGGAATTCTTCGTGCACAATGCCGGCGCCGGCGGTCATCCATTGCACATCGCCCTCGCCGATCACGCCGCCGCTGCCGGTGGAATCGCGGTGCGCCACTTCGCCTTGATAGGCGATGGTCACGGTTTCGAAGCCGCTGTGCGGGTGGGCGCCCACGCCGCGCGGTGCGCCGTTGTTGGGCGCGAAAGTGTGCGGCATGGCATAGTCAAACATCAAAAACGGGCTGGTTTGTTTGTCTTCGCCCATGTGGGAAAACAGCGGGGACACATAAAAGCCGTTGCCCACCCAATGTTTGGCGGGGGCGTTGTAGATTTTGCGGATGGTTCTCATGATGGTTCCTTTATTCTATTCAAATAATTCAAATAATGTTTTTTGAGGGAGGCCGTCTGAAAGCTCAGATTGCATTTTCAACGCTTCAGACGGCCTTTGCTGTTTCTTTACACAGCCATGCCGGCAGCCTGAGCGGCGCGCAGCTTGGCGGGGGTAACGTCGCGGCCGTCGTGATCGACCACCGTCACCGTTGACAAAATATTGCTCATCTGGCCGGTAACGGCTTTCAGATAGGCTTTGCGCAACACTTCGCGCTCGGCCAGCTCGGCTTCGCTCAAAGGCACAAGGCGCGCTTTGCGGGCCAATTGGTTGATGCGGTCTAATTCGGGGATACGCATATCGCCTCCTTTTTTGTTTATTGGTTTTTTAATGTGGATTGATTATATCAATAACAAAACCAATAAAACAGTACGCACATTTTTGATACTGTGGCAAATCGGTTTCAGACGGCCTTGGCAATATTTTTATACCTGAATCTGCTACTTATAGTAGAATCCCTCTCCGCTTGATTTTGTGGTTCGCAAACCTCCCACATTAAAAAACTAAGGAATCCATTATGTCCCGCAACACCGAAGAGCTGGGCGGCTTGTCGCTTTTGGGCAATCAACACACCGAATACCGTGCCGATTATGCCCCCGAAGTGCTCGAAGCCTTTGCCAACAAACACCCGGGCAACGATTATTTTGTGAAATTCGTCTGCCCCGAATTCACCAGCCTGTGCCCGATGACCGGCCAGCCCGATTTCGCCACTATTTATATCCGCTACATTCCCGATATTCAAATGGTGGAGAGCAAATCGCTCAAGCTTTATCTGTTCAGCTTCCGCAACCACGGCGATTTTCATGAAGACTGTGTCAACATTATCATGAAAGATCTGATCGCGCTGATGCAGCCCAAATACATCGAAGTATTCGGCGAATTCACCCCGCGCGGCGGCATCGCCATTCATCCGTTTGCCAACTGGGGCCGCCCGGACACGCGCTTTGCCGCGCTGGCTGAAGAGCGCCTGTTTGCCCACGATATGCAATAATTTTGCTTGATAATGTTTCAGACGGCCTGCCAACAGGCCGTCTGAAAGCCTTGCCTTTTTTAAAAGATGATTATGTACACATTCACCCCCGCGCAACAGCGCAAAGCCTTAGTGTGGCTGAGTTTTTTCCATATTCTCGTGATTGCCGCCAGCAATTATCTGGTGCAGTTTCCATTTGAATTATTCGGCTTTCACACCACTTGGGGCGCGTTTACCTTTCCCTTTATCTTTCTCACCACCGATTTGACCGTGCGCATTTTCGGCCGCCAGCTGGCGCGGCGCATTATTTTTTGGGTGATGCTGCCGGCGCTCGCGCTCTCTTATGCCGTGTCGGTGTGGTTCAGCCAAGGCAGTTGGACCGGCTGGGCGGCCATCGCCGATTTCAACAGCTTTGTCGGCCGCATCGCGCTGGCGAGCTTCGCCGCCTATGCCGTGGGGCAATTGCTGGATATTTTCGTGTTCGACAAATTGCGCCGGCTCAAAGCCTGGTGGGTGGCGCCCGCCGCTTCCACCAGCTTCGGCAATGCAGTGGACACGCTGGTTTTCTTCAGCATCGCTTTTTACGCCAGCAGCGACGCCTTTATGGCCGCCCACTGGCCCGAAATCGCCTGGGTGGATTTTCTGTTTAAAATCGCCATTTGCGGCCTGTTTTTCCTGCCCGCTTACGGCGTGATTTTGAAATACCTCACCCGCAAGCTCACCGTATTGCAGCAAAATCAAGCGCATGATGCACCTGCGCCCAAGCTGTCGACCGAATCATAATATGCAATATACACAAAGGCCGTCTGAAACGTTTCAGACGGCCTTTGCAATAAATGACGATTGTCTACATCAAACCCAAGCTGCGCAACACCACAATCCCCGCTGCCGCCGAAAACATCGCCCCAAACGTGGTGATGCCGGTGATGTTGGCCGCCGCCACATCATTGCCGCCCATAGCTCTGGCCATCACATAGCTGGCCGCCGCCACCGGCGTGGCGCTCATCAGATAAAGCACGCCCATAGGCACGCCGCTCAAACCAAACGCCAGCCCCGTGGCCACCGCCACCAGCGGCGCCACCAGCAGGCGGCCGATGCTCGCCTGCAAAGAAATATCCGACATTTTCAACATCGAGCGCGCATCAAACGTGGCACCGGCGCAAATCAAGGCCAAAGGCAGCGAAATATTGCCCACATAATTTGCCGTTTGCAGCAAAGGCTTGGGCACGCCGATGTGCAAAGCCTGCATGCTCAACGCTAACACAATCGCCACAATCAGCGGGTTGGTGACAATTTTCCAGCCCACCAGCCGCAATTTCTGCCATGCCGAGCCGCCCGAGCGGCTCAGCGTAATCACCGCCAGCACATTAAACAAAATCGTGATCACGCCGGTATACACCGCGCCGGCGGCCAAGCCCTCGCTGCCATAAGCATTGAGCACAAAAGCCAAGCCCATAATGCCCAAATTGCTGCGAAACACGCCCTGCACAAACACGCCCTTATCCCGCGCGGCCGGCACAAAGCGCCAAGCATAAAGCTCCGCCCCGAAAAACAGCACCAGCGTGGCCGCCGCTCCGGCCAGCAGCAACAATATCTGCTCGCCATAATGAATTTCGCTGCCAAACAAATTAACAAACAGCAAACACGGCAAGCCATAATTAAACACAAGCTTCGAAGCCTGCATGCAAAAATGCGCATCCACTTGGCCGCTGCGGCGCAAGGCCACACCAAAGACCAACAGTAAAATGCTCGGCACCGTTACCGACACCGCAAACCACACCGCATCCCAAAAACCCGTCATCACGCATCCATTTAGATATTATCTATTCACCGGCTTATGATACCGCAAACAGGCCGTCTGAAACATGATATAGTTTACATCGTTTTACCCATTCCACATCCGCCGTTTCAGACGGCCATTCTTTATCCCATGACCGACACCCACATCCAAATCCTGCTCGCCGCCTTGGCCGCCACCCTGTTCAGCATATTGATTACCTGGCTCGTGCTGAAAAACAAACACCAAGCCGCCATGCAGGCCGCGCGCGAGCAGCATCAAAGCGAGCAGGCCGCCCTGCAAAACGCCCTCACCGAGCGCATCCAGCAGCACCAATTTGCCGAGCACGAGCAAGCCGAGGCCGAAGCCGCGCTGAAAGCCTTGCAACAGCAATATCAAGCCGGCCAAAACGCACTTGCCGCCGCCGAAGCCGACAACCGCCGCTTGAGCGCCCTGCCAAACGAGCTGGCCGAAAGCCGCCGCCACGGCCAAGAAGTGCAAACACAAGCGCAAGAATTGCACAGCCGCCTCGCCGCCGCCCGCCAACACATCGAGCATCTGCAAAGCCGCGAGCAAGAATTAGGCCGTCTGAAAGCCGATTTTTCCACCCTGCAGCAAACCCATGCCGATTTGCAGGTGCGCAACGAGCGCCTCTCCACCCAAATCGAGCAAGAGCGCCTGGCGGCCGAAGAAAAGCTCGCCCTTTTGGCCGAAGCGCGCCAAAGCCTCTCCGATCAGTTTCAAAACCTCGCCAACAATATTCTCGACGAAAAAAGCAAAAAATTCAGCGAGCACAACCAAGAAAGCATCACCCGCCTGCTCAACCCGCTCAACGAGCGCATGGGCCAATTCAGCCAGCTGGTGCAAACCACTTACGAAAAAGAAGCCAAAGAGCGGCTCACCCTCGAAAACGAGCTCAAACGCCTGCAAAGCCTCAACAGCCAGCTGCACACCGACGCCAAAGCGCTCACCCAAGCCCTCACCGGCACGCAAAACAAAAGCCAGGGCAATTGGGGCGAAATGATTCTGGAAACCGTGCTCGAAAATTCCGGCCTCGCCAAAGGGCGCGAATACATCGTGCAAGCCGGCGGCACGCGCACCGAAGAAGACGGCAGCACCCGCCGCCTCCAGCCCGACGTGCTCATCAACCTGCCCGACCACAAACAAATCATCATCGACAGCAAAGTGTCGCTCACCGCCTATGTGCGCTACACCCAATCGCAAAACAGCAGCGAAGCCGAGCGCGAGCTTGCCGCCCATGTGGCCAGCATCCGCGCCCACATCAAAGGCCTCTCGCTCAAGCAATACAGCGACATCGAAGGCATCAACACGCTCGATTTCGTGTTTATGTTTATTCCCGTCGAGCCCGCCTATTTATTGGCGCTGCAACACGACCACCAGCTCTTCCAGGAATGCTTCGACAAACGCATCATGCTGGTAGGCCCCAGCACGCTTCTGGCCACCTTGCGCACCGTGGCCAACATCTGGCGCAACGAGCAGCAAAACCAAAACGCACTGGCCATTGCCGAAGAAGGCGGCCGGCTTTACGACAAATTCGTCGGCTTCGTCACCACGCTGGAGGGCGTGGGCAAAAACATCGAGCAGGCGCAAAACGGCTACCAAGCCGCCTACAAACAGCTCTACGACGGCCGCGGCAACCTCGTTACCCGCGCCGAAAAGCTGCGCAAGCTCGGCGTGAAAGCCACCAAACAAATCGAGCGCCAGCTGGCCGAACAGGCGCAAACGCCCGCGCTGGGCGAAGTATCCGATGCCGCCGAATAAATAAAGAGCTGCGTAAGTAATAAGCCACAGGCCGTCTGAAACCTTTCAGACGGCCTGTGGCTTATGCAAAACCCAATATCTGTCGCACCCGCGCAGGCGGGTGCCCAGTGCAACGCAGCGCTTTGTTTGCCTTGTGTATTTCTGAAAATAATTAATTACATATAAAATCAAATGCTTGATTGTTTTCGCTTGATAATACTCGCCTGCCCGACAACTGAAGCTTCGCGTCAGGCCGGGCTCCTGCCTGCGCAAGAGCAACAGAAAGGCGTTTAGTAAAGGTTTCGGCCTGTGGCTTATTGCGCCTTTATCTCAGCCCTCATGTTAAAATATCCATTTTGCAGCAAACGTTTACATTTTAAGGATATGCCATGTGCCAGCTTTTGGGCATGAATTGCAACACCCCCACCGACATCGTGTTTTCATTTGAAGGCTTCCGCCTGCGCGGCGGCCTCACCGACCACCATGCCGACGGCTTCGGCATCGGCTTTTTCGAAGGCCGCGGCGTGCGCCTGTTTCACGACGACAAGCCCAGCGCCCACTCGCCGGTGGCCGATTTGGTGCGCGCCTATCAAATCAAATCGGAAAACGTCATCGCCCACATCCGCAAAGCCACGCAAGGGCAAACTTCGCTGGCCAACACCCACCCTTTTATGCGCGAATTGTGGGGCGAATATTGGCTGTTTGCCCACAACGGCCATCTGAAACATTTTTACCCCGCCCCCGGCGATTATTATTGCCCCGTGGGCAACACCGATTCCGAGCGTGCTTTTTGCCATATTTTGGAACAATTGCGCCAACGCTTCCGCCACAAGCCCGACAACGACACCTTGTTCGCCGCCGTGGCCGCGCTCACCGCCGAAATCCGCAGCCACGGCCTGTTTAATTTTATGATGTCCAACGGCGATTTTCTCTTTGCCCACGCCAGCACGCTTTTGTATTACATCGTGCGCAAAGCACCTTTCGGCCAAGCGAAGCTGCTTGACGATGATGTGGCCATCGACTTTGCCGCCGTCACCACGCCCAACGATAAAGTGGCGGTGATTGCCACCTTGCCGCTCACGGTCAACGAAACCTGGCAGCAGTTGGCGGTAAACGAATTGGTGATGTTTGAAGGCGGCGACATCGTGCGCCACGATGTGCCGGCGCATCCCGTGTATATGAGCGCCGAAGAAGGGCTGGCTGTTGCGCGCGCCGCCGGCGTGTCGGTGTGATACCAAGCCCAAAACAAACCGGCCGCGCCGCCCCGCCTTGCCGCCTTGCTTTTTAGGTTTGGCATCATTATCACACAGGCCGTCTGAAAGGTTTCAGACGGCCTCTCTGCACACCGCATGCGCTGCACAATCCACCCGATTACGCTACAATAAACCATCACCTCCTTATCGGCAGCCACACCATGAAATGCCCGTTTTGCAACAACCTCAACACCCAGGTCACCGACTCGCGGCTGCTGGAAGAAACCAACAGCATCCGGCGGCGGCGCCGTTGCCAGCATTGCGATCAGCGTTTCAGCACTTTCGAAACCGTGGAAATGCGCATGCCGCAAATCATCAAAAGCACCGGCGCGCGGGTGGCTTTCAACCCGCACAAGCTGCGCACCAGCCTGGAGCGCGCCCTGCACAAGCGCCCGATAGATGCCGAGCGCATCGACGACACCGTGGCCTTAATCGAGCAGCGCCTCTACCGCCTCGGCCAAAAAGAAGTGCCCTCGCAGCTGGTGGGCGAAATGGCCATGGACGCGCTCGCCGAAATCGATCAAGTGGCTTATGTGCGCTTTGCTTCCGTGTATAAAAGCTTTTGCGACGTATCCGAATTCACCCAAGCCATCGCCACCTTGCCCAAAGGCGCAAAAAAACGCTGAGCCCCGCGCCCGCAGCACATTTATTTTGCTATACTCTGCGCTTGCGTTTCCATTTTACCCACGGACATTTCTGATGAAATCACCCTTATCATCCGCCCTGCTCGCCACCCTGATTATCGGCCTGAGCGCCTGCGGCCAAAAAGCCGAAACCTCCGTTGCCCCCGAAAGCGCCGCCTCCGGCGCAGCCGCTTCCGCCCCCGCCGCCAACGCCGTGCAAACCCTCGAAAGCAGCGACAATAAAATCCGCATCACCATCCCCGGCGGCCATTTTGAAAACATTATCGAACAAGCCGACGAGCGCCCCGAGGGCATCGCCCAAAGCGAGCTCACCTTGCTTGAGCGCGACAGCGCCAGCGGCATCACCGTTTATGCCGCCAATCTGGGCGCGGCCAAAAGCGACGCCAAAACCTATTTCGCCAACCTGAAAAGCGCACTCAACAGCGCCGAAGGCTTGGCCGATGTGCAAGTGGGCGCCGCCACCGACAACCGCATGAACTACCGCTTCAGCCAAGCCGATGGCGCAGGTGGCACTTTGTTGGAAAACTGCATCGCCATTTATGACAACGCCAATCTTTATAATGTGTGCGCCAACAGCAGCAGCGCGCCGCAAACCGCATTGGCCGCCGCGCTCAAAGAAGTCAACCTGATTAAGTAATACCTTCTGCGCTGCCAATGTCGGATTCCCGAATCCGACATTGGCTTAAAAAACAAAATGGCGGCCTTTTTTCAGCCTTAGGGTCTGTTCACATTTCATCACGCGGCAATATTTTGGCTCAAAAACGCGCCTGCTGCGTTGAAAATGCTCGCAAGGTGTTCAACCTTGCTGTGCTTTTCGCCTTGCAGCCACGCTTTTGCGCTCAAAATCTTACTCGCGGATGAATGGTGAACAGACCCTAGCGGTTTGCGCCGGCTTTTCTGCCTGATGCCGTCTGAAAACTTTCAGACGGCATCAAGCAGATTGTGCGCAACAATACCACACAACATCGCCGCTTTTTTGTGGCCGCGCAAAGTTTAGGCTGCTTGCTCCAAAAAAGCCTTGCCGCAGCCTTTGCAAGCGGTGCGATTGCGGCTAAAGTAAGCGCCACACCACACCACACCACACAAAAACAATATTTTATTGATCATGGAGAAAGCATGAATTACCAAGCCCCCATCAACGAATTGCGTTTTGCCCTGCAAGTGCATGGCAAGCTTCCCGAAATTCTCGCCCTGCCCGCTTCAGACGGCCTCGATGCCGACACCGTGGATGCGGTGTTGGAAGAAGCGGCGCGCTTTGCCGAGCAAGTGCTCGCACCCACAAACCGCACCGGCGATTTGCACGGCGCAAAATTGACAAACGGCAAAGTAGAAACCCACCCCGATTTGGTGAATGCTTATCACGAATACCGCGATGCGGGCTGGGCGGGCTTGCGCGCGCCGGCTGAATATGGCGGCCAAGGGCTGCCGGCGGTGGTGTCGGCCGCGTGCGAAGAAATGTGGTGTGCCGCCAATTTATCGCTCTCGCTTTTGCCCATGCTCACCATCGGCGCGATTGAAGCTTTGTTCAACCATGCCGACGATGAGCAAAAACAGGTTTACCTGCCCAAAATGTGTGAAGGCGCTTGGAGCGGCACCATGAACCTCACCGAGCCGGGCGCGGGCACTGATTTGGCGCAGGTGGCGGTGAAGGCCGTGCCCAAAGACAACGGCGCTTATGCCATCAGCGGCCAAAAAATCTTCATCACCTGGGGCGCGCAGGAAATCACCGAAAATATTGTTCATTTGGTGCTGGCGCGCCTGCCCGATGCGCCGCCGGGCGTGCAAGGCATTTCGATGTTTATCGTGCCCAAATATCTGGTGAACGCTGATGGCAGCCTCGGCGCGCGCAACCCGGTGAGCGTGGTGGGGCTGGAGCACAAGCTCGGCATCCACGCCTGCCCCACTTGCGTGATGCAGTTTGACGAAGCCGAAGGCTATTTGATCGGCCGCGCCGGCAAAGGCCTGGCCTATATGTTTACCATGATGAAACACGCCCGCTTGGGCGTGGGCATCGAGGGTCATGCCGTGGCCGAGCGCGCTTATCAAAATGCACTCGCCTATGCGCAAGAGCGCGTGCAAAGCCGCGAATTGGGCAGCGACAGCCAAGAGCCGGTGAGCATCATCCACCACCCCGACGTGCGCCGCATGCTGCTGGTGCAAAAAGCCACATTAGCCGCCCAGCGCGCGCTTTATATGCAGGCTGCCTCTGCGATTGATTTGGTGCACGGGCTGGAAGACCCTGTGGTGCGCAAACAGGCCGAGCGCGTGCTTGATTATCTGATTCCGATTGTGAAAGCGTGGAACACCGACAACGGCGTGCTGCTCACCAATCTGGCCATGCAGGTTTACGGCGGCATGGGCTACGTGGAAGAAACCGGCGTGTCGCAATATGTGCGCGATGTGCGCATCACCCCGATTTACGAAGGCACCAACGGCGTGCAGGCGCTCGATTTAATCGGCCGCAAAACCGCAGCCAACGGCGGCGCCGTGCCGCTGGCCTTGCTCGCCGAGGGCAAAGAAATTGCGCAAACATTGGCCGCTGCCGCGCCCGATTTGGCTGCATCGCTGCTGCAAGCCATAGCCGCGGCCGAGCAAAGCGTGGCCGATATTGTGGCGCAAATGGGCGAGCAGCCCGCACTGGCCGCCGCCGCTTCCAACGCCTATCTGCAACAAATGGCCTGCACGCTGGGCGCCATCGCGCTGGCTCGCGGCTGGTTGGCCGCCGCCGATGCGCTCGCCGGCCGCACCGATGCGCCTTTGGGTGAAGCTTTCTACCGCGCGCAGCAGCACACGGCGCAAGTGTATTTCGCCTATGTGCTGCCGCAAGTGCACACCTTTGCCGCACAAGTGCACAGCGGCGGAGAAGCTTTGCTGGCCGTGCCGTTTGAGGCTTATTGACGCAGCTTGCGCAGATAAACAAGGCCGTCTGAAAGCTTTCAGACGGCCTTTCTTTAAAATCAAAACGCTTTTTTTACGCTCAAACCTGCCTGCCAGTTGCGGCCGGGTGCGGGCTCGAAATAGCGGCCGTTGCCGTCGTTTACAATCACCGAGCCGATGTATTGGCGATTGAAAAGATTGTTCAGCGCGGCATATGAGCGGATATGCCAGCCGCCGGCAAGTCGCCACACATAGCCTGCGTGGATGTCGGCGGTGAGAAAACCGGGCGCGGCTTCGCTGTTGGCATCGTTAACATACACTTTGGAGAGCGCGCGCAGGCCGGCGCCGGCCTGCCAGCCTTGTTCGGGTGCGTAATCGGCGCCCAAATAAGCGGCATGTTCGGCAATGCCGGGAATGTGTTTGTTGTTTGCCAGGTTGGCGCTGTCAGATTTATAGCGGGCATCGAGCCAAGTGTAGGCCAGCGTGGCATTGAGATCGGGGGCGATTTCGCCGCTCCAGGCCAATTCGATGCCGTGGCGGCGGGTTTTGCCGGCGTTTTGATACACGGTGCGCCCGTTGGACGAAGATTTCACCACGATTTCGTTGTCGGTGTTGATGCGGAAAGCCGCCACGCTGGCCAAGCCGCCGAACCAGCCGCTGTATTTGGCGCCGATTTCGTAGGTTTGGTTGCTGGCCGGTTGCAGGCCGAAATTGAGGCCGCTGCCGTTATCGCGGTAGGAAAGCTCGTTCATGGTGGGGGTTTCAAAGCCGCGTGCATAAGAGGTGTAGGCCAACAGGCGCTCGGCGGCCTGCCACGAAAGCGTGGCGCTGGGCAGCCATTTGCGGTAGTCGGTTTGACCGCTGTCGTCGGGATTGGCGGCGGTGATGTAGTGGTCGCGCGATTTGAAATGCACGTTGCTGTAGCGCAAGCCGCCATCAAGCCGCCATTGCGGTGCGAATTGCCAGCCGGCCTGCATATAGGGGTCGAGATTCCAAATATCGTTGGTTTCGTTGCGCCGCAATACACCTTGTGCGCCGAGCGTGTCGCCGATGAAATTTTCATAGCCGCGGCGTTTTTCGGTGAGGGTGTCGAAGCTCAAGCCCACGCTGGCGCGCAGCGATTCGTCGGCAAGCAGGTTTTGCCCGCTCCAGCGCACATCCGCGCCGTAATAGCGGCGGCGCAAATCAATCACACCGCCGGCGTGACCCGGGTTGTTTTGCTGCACCGCTTTCGGTATCGATTGAAATTGCAGCGCTTTGCGCTCGCCGCCGTAAAGCACGGCTTTGATGCTGTGGTGCGCATCCAAAGCCTGCTCATACACCAAGCCGCCCTGCACCTGCTGCTGCTCCTTGCGCACATTATAAGCAATGGCGGAGGGCGATGCCTGGCGCGGGTTTTGCTGCCATTGCGCGCGCGTGAGGCCTTGCGGGTCGTCGGCGCGGGTGTTGACGCTGTTGGCAATCAGCTTGAGCGTGGCGCCGTTATCCAGCTGCCATTTCACATTGGCATTGGCCATGTTTTTAAATGCGCTGCTGTGATCGCGATAGCCGTCGGTTTGGAAGCGCGCGAGGCTGAGCATATAGGCTGGCAGCTCTTTGCCGTTGCCGCCGCCCGAAGCTTTAATGCCGTATTGGTAAGTGCCGTAACGGCCGGCATTGGCGTGGGTTTCAATCGAGGGCGGGTTTTGCCCCTCTTCACTCTGCACCAGCATCACGCCGCCGGAAGCATTGCCATAAAGCGCCGACATGGGGCCGTTGAGCACTTCTATGCGCCGCGCCGAGCCTAAGTCGATATGCGAAATCGCGCCCTGGCCGTCGGGCAGGGTGGCGGGAATATCGTCCACATAAATGCGCACGCCACGCACGCCGAATGCGGTGCGCGCGCCGAAACCGCGCACGGAAATCTGCGTGTCTTGCGCATAATTGCGCCGGTTTTTAATTTGCACACCCGGCACGGCGGCCAGCGATTCGGATAAATCTACCTGCATCTGATGATGCTGAATTTGGTCTTGCCGCACGGTATAAACGGCGGCGGGCGTGTCTTTGGCCGAGGTGCCGGTGCGGGTGGCGCTCACGGTGATTTCGTCCAGCGCGGCTTGTGTGTCGGCCTCATCAGCCTGAGCCGGTAAGGGCAGCGCGGCCAGCAAGGCGGCGAGTTTGAGCGGTGTGCGGGTGAAAGACGGCATATTTTTGTTCCTTATACCCATTCAAAAAAATAATATACAAACGGGCAGCCTGTAGGTCGGATTCTCGAATCCGA
>ERZ650307.160-NODE-160-length-34458-cov-18.776095_pt1 | contig 34458 bp, 35 predicted proteins | sample MGYA00376243_ERZ650307 | MGnify/ENA primary metagenome ERZ650307 (study PRJEB26733, sample SAMN07839242) | wastewater metagenome | biome: urban; feature: artificial channel; material: waste water | place: USA: North Carolina | collected 2016-03-31 ... | reverse complement strand
ATCTACACAGGCGAAGACACTCTTTCCCTACACGACGCTCTTCCGATCTGGCGCATCCGGCCCTAGGCGCAGGACTCGTTTGAAAGGCTGAAACGGCACCTCTCCAGCTAGGGCAACCGGTCCGGCTTCTGGCGGGGGGCCGTCGAAGTCAATGCCAACCTTTACCGATATCGCGTTGTGTCCCATCGTCTGGTCAGCATCTAGAACCAGGAAGGTGGCGAAGCGGTTGTGGAGAGCGGTCGTCTTTCGCAGAAGCCGCGCCTCTCTCGTGTGAAGAACGACGCGAACGTTTCGCCGCAACCGATCGTTGATCTCTGCCCAGGCGGCAAGAGGCACAAGGGGCCGTACTCTCGCCCGATACTGTTCCAGCAGGTCAAGATCAGCACCGGCTGCCCAAGCCTCTTGTTCGATTGCCTGCAACTCGGTGATCGCCTCACCGAAATCTTGGTCGATGAGCAAGCGACAGATGTCCATGTGCTCGTGGCTGTCAAACGCCGCCATCAGGAAGTCGACCAATCCGCCGTCGCCGTTGCCCGATACGAAGATGGTCGGTTCCACGCCACCAGCAAGAAGCGGTGCCGCCAGCTCAGACGGCGACCAGTAGGAAGCGGTCTCGTTCCCCAAGAACCGCTCAAGGCCAAAGCCAACGGCGAGAATCACCGCGTCATAGATCCGCCTGATAGCTGTGCCACCTTGCGTGAGGACGCGCACCAAGCCTACGTCGAATGGCTTGAGCTCAACAACCTCATGCTCTGTGAAGAACTTCAGCGGAGACGCGGCAACCGTCTCCGTAAACTGACGAAGCAGTTCTTTCGCAACGGCACCTGCGGGCCCCGCCTGCCAGTCCATGATGGGCAGGCCTGCTTCTGACCTTGTAGCGCCATGCGCTGGCCAATCGTAGAAGTGCGGATGCAGGAAGCGTCCGCTACTCCGTTGCAGTTCAAGCACGCCAGACCGGCGCTCGAAGAGGTCAAGTTGCGCCAATTTTGGAGCGGCCTTCGCAAGCGCCACAGCGGCCGTCATCCCGGCGGCTCCGCCGCCAACGATGGCGATCCTCCCCCCCTCCCGCCGCACCATCTCTAGCGACAGCAGCGCGTCAACCAGATTGAGGGCGCGAACTTGTTGCGAGTAAACCGTTACGCGCTGCTCAAAACTGCCCAGGACGAACACTCGCTTCGTTCCCGGGACGAGGGTTGCGTCGACGATCTCCTGCGGTGTCATGGCCTCGGCCAGAGCGCGAAACCCCGTGTGCGAAGAAATGCTCCCACGTTCTCACTCCCGTTCATCTGTATCTTTATGTGTCGATCATAGCGTTGTCACACCGTCCGCCGGAACAGCGGCAGCCGCACCAGCGGCAGTTCCAGCGGCGCGCGGAAGGGTGGGTGGCACTTCAGGATCTCCACCATCAGATGGGCTCGCAGGCGCGGCAGGTCGTCGTTGCGCTTCTGATCCCGGCTGACGATGAAGAGCTGGGCTGAAACATCCACGAGATCGGCGGTCTGCAGTTCCTACCGGACAAGCACGTCGCAGCAGCTCATCAGGTGACCGACCGTTTTCCAGCGCCGAATCGGTGTAGGCGATGTCAGGTGTGGCGCGATTATTGCCGGCTGACACGCAATATGCGAATGGCTCCTACCAGCCTCAAGCTGCCCCGCCGCACCGACGGTTCAGCAGGGCGGATTCAACCGGTCGATGCAACACACTAACCACCGCGTAGGCGCAAGGAGTGTTGCAGATGAGACGACGACCAAGAATCTACTATTCAGATACCCAGAAGGCACTGATGTGGGAGCGCTGGAAGCGAGGCTGGACGCTGCAGGAGATCGGCAAGCTCTTCGATCGCGCCCACTCATCAATCCACCGAATACTCGCTGAAACAGGCGGATTTCGACCCGCACAGCGATCACGTGCAGCAATTGCACTGACGTTGGCCGAACGCGAGGAGATCTCGCGCGCGATGGTGTCAGGTGAATCGATTCGCTCCATCGCAACGCGGCTCGGGCGAGCATCATCGACCATCAGCCGAGAGATCAAGCGCAATGGCGGCTGTGATGGCTACCGTGCAAACCGGGCCGATGAAGCAGCCTGGGGTCGAGCGCGGCGCCCAAAGCGCTGCAAGCTCAGGCAGAACCGTGCATTGGCCCGAATCGTGGCCCACAAGCTGCGAATGCTGTGGTCGCCGGAGCAAATTGCAGATTGGCTCAAGCAAACTTATCCTTACGACGAGAGCCACCACGTGTCACACGAGACCATCTACCGCAGTCTGTTCATTCAAGCGCGCGACGCCTTGAAGAAGGAGCTGTTGGAGCACCTCAGGCGCACTCGCGGGATGCGCCGATCACGGCACTACACACAGAAGACGGCAATTCACGGAAAGATCGTTGACGCTGTTTCGATCAGCGAGCGCCCCGCTTGCGTCGAAGACCGTGCAGTGCCTGGTCACTGGGAAGGCGACTTAGTCTTTGGCAGTGGCAACAGCCAAATTGCGACGCTGGTTGAACGGCAGACGCGATACGTGATGCTGGTGAAGCTGGAAGGCAAAGACTCGCAGTCGGTCATCAAGAACGCGAGCGAACTACCGCTGGAGCTGTACAAGTCACTGACCTGGGACAGGGGCACGGAGATGCATGCTCACAAGCAATTCACGATGGCTACTGACATCCAGGTTTACTTCTGCGACCCGCAAAGCCCATGGCAACGGGGAAGCAACGAGAACACGAACGTCTTACTCAGGCTGTACATGCCCAAGGGCATGAATCTCTCGGGTCTCTCACAGCTTCAGCTCAACGCCATTGCGAGACAATTGAATGAGAGGCCGCGCAAGACGCTGGGCTTCCACACACCCGCTGAAATTTTCAGCGAATGTGTTGCATCTACCGGTTGAATCCGCCGGCCATGAGCCGCCATTCAATTTGGCACGAATGACTGTTCTCACGCTGCACGACTGCGCGGCACGATGGCTTAAGCCCCGAACGCTCCGTCTATCGTGTGCATTGCGCCAGTGACGAAGCCCGCCTCAGGACCTGCAAGCCAGGCTACCATCCCCGCTACCTCCTCCGCACGGCCATGGCGCTTGATTGCCATGAAGCTGTGCATCAAGTCTTTCATCGGACCGTTTGCCGGGTTTGCCTCGGTATCAATGGGGCCGGGCTGCACAATGTTGATGGTGATTCCGCGTGGCCCCAAATCGCGTGCAAGGCCTCGCGCCATCCCTTGCAAAGCAGACTTGCTGAGCGCGTAAGAGGCCATACCGGGAATTGGCATGCGGTCCCCATTCACCGAGCCGATCACGATGATCCGACCGCCTGATGGCATTTGGCGCGCGGCTTCGACCGAGGCGTGGTATGGCGACTGGACGTTGATACGGAATAGACGGTCGATGGCATCTGGGTCCTGATCCAGAGCGTCGCCGAAGATTGCGATGCCAGCATTGACCACCAGCACATCCAGAGGTCCGCTGTCGCGCACTCGGGCGATCACCGCGTCCCGGTCGGAACTGTCGGTCTGGAACGCTGAGGTGCCAGTTTCGCTAGCTAGGTCACGGGCGGCGTCGGGCGATCCAGAATAGGTGAAACTCACCTTGGCACCATCAGCGACAAAGCGCCGGACAATAGCTGCGCCGATTCCCCGGCTTCCGCCGAGCACCAGAACCGATTTTTCTTTAAACGAAGACATGGTCACTCCTATGAATAATGTAGTGCGTATTACATAATTACCCACACCCATCTGTCAAGGATTTTGTAATGATCACTACAGAAAATTCCAAGCCCCGTGGAAGGCCACGCCGTTTTGACGCGGTTGAAGCGCTAGCCGCCGCTCAAAAGCTGTTCCATGCAAAGGGGTATGACGCGGTGAGCGTGTCTGACTTAACAAAAACCTTGGGCATCAACCCGCCAAGCTTCTACGCCGCCTTCGGCAGCAAGGCCGCGCTTTACAGCTGCGTACTAGACAGGTATGCGGTCTCCGGGGCCATACCGTTGCAGGAAATACTGCGCGTTGACCGGCCGGTGGGTGAATCACTGGCTGCACTGCTGGTCGCGGCCGCACATGCCTATGCAAATCCCGAAGGTTCCGGCTGCATGGTGCTGGAAGGCACTCGCAGCAACGAAGCCGAGGCGCGCGAGGCCGCTTGTGTTTTTCACGTTGCTGCTCAGGATGCCATCCGCCGTTTCATTGCTGTGCGCCACCCCGACGAAGCGGACCGGCTGGCAGATTTCGTCAGCACCACTATGGCAGGCCTTTCTGCCAGCGCACGTCATGGTCACTCCTTGGAGCGTCTGGAAGCAACCGCCCGCCTTGCCGGGATGGCGCTTATGCAAGAAGTGTGACCTGACAGAACGCAGCTTGGCGTGTGCGTGCAGCAAGGATCCACTGATTTGAGGATCTGCGCTTCGCTTACCGCGCCCCCTGTCTAGACAACGGCGCTTTGTGTGCACAGATAGCCTCGGTACAACTGTGAGCGCAAAGCGCCAAAAGCGTTCTCGCTGAATTTCTGCAAACAGACTTAGAGGAAAGCTCAGTCGATACGACCAAACAGCGGCTCTTCGCCGTCGAACACGTACTATCGGCCAAAAGCATCCTCCCGCCCGCGCTTCAACGATGACCACCCAACTCCAACAAAAGATGTGCACAGGCCTAAGCGGCCCGAACTCGTAAATGCGCTGCTTCTCGGGGTCGGCTTCGGAGTAACCTTTACAGCCGCATAGGGCCCGAAGCAGCCGCTGGTGGCCTTTTCGACGCGCCCAGCATCGATTTCGGACCTTCGCCTATGTGTTGCAGTTCTTTTGGGGACTGAAAGGTTTCTGGGCGAGTTACCCGCTCACCTATCTATGTGCCCTGCTACTGCAGGCCACCTACTTCCATTGGGCCTGGCGCAGAGGCGCTACACGGCCGCAAGTTAAGGCAAGTAATGCGAAGGATGACGGGTTTCGGCTTACCGCACGTTGCGCGCCTTGCAGGCATTGCGCGATGCGATGCGTTAAGCGACCATGGGTGGCCTGTCAAACCGGAGCAAGATATGCGCTTGGAAGGGTCCTGTCATTGCCAGAAGATTAGGTTTACTGTCGAGGCTGCTCAGCCGGTCCCATTCATGCGGTGCTACTGCTCCATCTGCCGCAAAACAGCGGGCACCGGCGGCTACGCTATCAACCTCGGCGCAGACACCCATAGCATGCGAGTGGTTGGGAAGCGATACCTGCGCATTTACCAAGCGACTTTGCAGGATGAAGTGAGTTCTCGCGCAAATGTAAGTCAGGCGCGGCGTTATTTTTGTTCACTGTGCGGAAGCGCTCTATGGGTATGGGACCCACGTTGGCCCGACCTAGTGCACCCTCACGCAGGCGCTATCGACTCGCCACTACCACCAGCTCCAGAAAACGTGCACATCATGCTCGACTCAAAAGCACCATGGGTCGACGCCGAGGGTAGCTCAACTGATCCCCGCTTCGCCAAGTACCCGAGCATGTCCTTGGCTCAGTGGCACCATCATTGGCACCTGGACTCACCGGCGAAGACGCCGACAGATCAGGATGTCGATCAATAACGCGACTGCCCCCTGCGCGTGTGGAAAAGCATCGAGAAGCAGAGTGATCAAATCGCGCGGGCGCGGTCTATTTCGTGCAACGCTCGACAAGCTGGACGACCATTTGCTGCCGATTCGACGCGTCAGCCGCAAGACTCCCGACAGAGACTTCTACCCTCGCCCCACGAACGGCATCTTGGTCGCCATGACTGTATGGAATAGGACGTTCGCCTCCAGCGGCAGATTCGCCATGTAGAGAACCGACTGCGCTACAACTTCGACGTCCATCAAGGGCTCCACCGCAATTTCGCCGTGTGCTTGCGGGACACCTTTCGCCATGCGCGCAGCCAAGTCTGTCATCGCGTTGCCGATGTCGATCTGGCCAACCGCAATGTTGTAGGCACGACCGTCCAGCGCTGCCGTTTTGGTCAATCCCATCACTCCGTGCTTGGTGGCGGTGTAAGCGGCTGAGTTGGGTCTGGGCGCGTGCGCAGAAATCGAGCCGTTGTTGATGATGCGCCCACCTTGGGGACTCTGGTCGCGCATGACACGGAAGGCCTGCTGCAGGCAATAGAACATGCCATTCAGATTCACGTCCACAACATCGCGCCACTGCTGCGGCGTCCACTCCAGGAAGGAGCCCGGTGGGTTGCCACGCCCCGCGTTATTGAAAAGCAGGTCCACTCGTCCAAAGCGCGCAACTGCTTTTGCAAAGAGGCTTTCAACCGCAAAGGCATCTGCGACGTCAGTGGCAACGCAAAGGATCCGTTTCCCGGCGCCGAACGTAGAGTTCGCTTGTGCATGCACTTCATCCAAAAGTGCACCGCGGCGGCCAGCAAGTACAAGACGGTAGCCAGCGCCCGCCAAAGCGAGTGCGACCGCTTTTCCTACGCCAGACCCTGCGCCGGTGATTACTGCTACTTTGTCGTTGTTCATTGATGCTGAGGTATGAAATAAGGTGGGTAGCGACGGGAGTTCGCGTGATGCATGGTCTGGCAAACCGCGAGACCTTCCAACCAAGACATTTTCGCGCAACCAAATTTGGCGCTGGACGCTGTCTTCATAACTGCAACTACACGGGTACGAAGTCTACGCAGCGGGTTCAGATGGGGACACCACCGCAGCGTGGCAGGCGGTCCAGAACCAGAGTCCCGCCTTCTTTCGTGGGCTGCTCTTTAGTCGATAGGTGATCCGCACCTTGCCGAAATCGGGCGTGTCCACGACAGCTGTTAGCTCAGGCGCTTGCCGTCCTTGCCTGTAGGGATGTGCGTTTTTGAGTTCGGGGGCCGTTCCGGGCAGGTATCCCACAACCCTAAACAGAAACGGTCGTTCCCCTCGTAATTGCAAATGCTCAGCACAGCGCCAATGCTGAGCATTTCCCCGCCTCAGGGATGTCCGTTTACAACTATGATATCTGACGATGTCCGTACGACCGGCAGAAAGACCTTCTCATGCAAGCTCCACCTGATCGCGTTGAGGAAGCGGCCACTTTAAGTGCGTTGCTGGCATTGGATATTCTCGACACAGAACCGGAAATCGAATTCGATGCACTGGTCCGCGCGGCGTCGATAATTTGTGATGCCCCGATTTCGCTCATCACCCTGATCGATGCGGACCGACAATGGTTCAAGGCGAATGTTGGTCTGCCAAGCGTGTCAGAAACACCGCGCAACCTCTCATTTTGCGCATATGCCGTTTTAGAAGATGGATTGTTCGAGGTGAATGATGCGTCGAGCGATGCACGCTTTCAAGACAACCCATTGGTGACAGGCGAACCGGACATCAAGTTTTACGCTGGAGCGCCGCTGACTCTGCGTGGCGGGCGAAGGATCGGCACTCTATGCGTGTTCGACAGGAAGCCAAGGAAATTGACAACTCGCCAGCGCGAATCGCTTCTATTGCTGTCCAAAGCGGCAACTCAGGCTCTGGAGGGGCGTGCGGCCCTGCAAAAGCAAACTGAGACTTCACGTCTCAATGCGCGAGCAGCTTTCGTACTGACACGAACAGGAGAGCTAGCGGGCGTGGGCGGGTGGGAAGTAGACCTGAGCTCGGGAAAGATTCTTTGGTCCGAAGAGGTGTGTCGCATCCATGGATGTCCGATGGGGCACAGTCCAAGCCTTGACGAAGCTCTTGGCTTCTACACAGTGGAGTCGCGACCGCGAGTGCAAAAGGCTGTTGAACTGGCCATGGCAGGAGGTGCTGGTTTTGATCTCGAAATACAAATCACGCGAACGGATGGTCAACTACGATGGATTCGGACCGTCGGGAGTGTGGATTTCGTCGCTGATTCCCCTGTCCGACTTGTGGGAGCCATGCAAGACGTCACCGAGCGGCATCGCTTGTCGGTAGAGCTCGCGGAGCAACATGAACTGTTGAGAGTGACGCTTCAGTCCATCGGCGACGCAGTCATCACGACCGACACGGAAGGAAATATCACTTGGTTGAACCCGGTGGCCGAACGAATGACTGGATGGTTGGCGTCAGAGGCCATGGGAAGGCCGCTAGACCAAGTTTTCCACATCGTCGATAACACGACCAAGACACCTGCGGAAAATCCCATTCTTGCCTGCATCAAACACGACAAGGTGATGGGCCTTGCGGCAAACACGTTGCTCATCTCACGCAACGGTGAAGAATTTGGCGTTCAGGATTCGGCATCCCCCATCCGAAATGACCAAGGCGAGATGCTCGGTGCGGTTCTTGTCTTTCATGACGTGACAGAGCAGCGCCGGATTACCGGGGAGATGAGTTATCGCGCTAGGCACGATGCATTGACGGGCTTGGTCAACCGCCTTGAGTTTGAGACACAGTTGGACAGGCTTTTGGCAAAATCGCGGCAGAACGGCAGCGTCCATGCGCTCATGTACATCGACCTGGATCAATTCAAACTCGTGAATGATGCATGCGGGCATGCAGCAGGCGACCTGCTTTTGCAAAATGTTTCCCGTCTGCTTGAAGACGTTATCCGAGGCAGAGACACCCTTGGCCGGCTCGGCGGCGATGAGTTTGCTGTCCTATTAGAGCGGTGCACCACTGAACAGGCGCAACGCGTCGCACAGCAAATCTGCGATCGGATGGATGAATTTCGATTCGTTCACGATGGGAAACGCTTCCGGATCGGAACGAGTATTGGACTCGTGCCGGTCGATGCGCGATGGACTTCCACCAGTGCCATCATGCAGGCTGCCGACACGTCGTGCTATGCGGCGAAAGAAGCCGGCCGCAACCGAGTGCACGCTTGGTTCGATACCGACGCGGCGTTGCAGGCCCGAAGTGGTGACATGAAATGGGCGACGCGCCTGGAGCAGGCGTTGGACGAAAACCGTTTTGTGCTCTTCGCACAGCGCATTTTTCCGCTCACTGGCGACAAGTCCAAACTGTCAGCGGAGGTTTTGGTGAGGATGCTTGATACGGACGGCAGCTTGATTCCCCCAAGTGCATTCCTTCCTGCTGCTGAACGGTTCACGCTTTCCTCTCGTATTGACCAGTGGGTGCTGCGCCGGTCCATCGATGCCCTCAAAATGCAGCCGCATCTGGACCGCTTAGCCTGCCTCTCTATCAATCTCTCAGGTCAGTCGGTTGGTGACAGAGCATTTCACCGCAAGGCCTTGGCGATCCTCGAGGAGGCTGGGCCCGCAATCTGCGGAAAGGTGTTCTTCGAGATTACCGAAACGGCAGCCATTACCAATATGGCTGATGCGTCAAGATTCATTGAACTCGCTCATGGCCTGAATATCGGAATCGCGCTAGATGACTTCGGCGCTGGCGCGGCGTCGTTTGGGTACCTGAAATCACTCAAGGCCGACAAGCTGAAAATTGATGGGCAGTTCATTCGTGACGTCATCGTTGACCCGCTCGATAACGCGACGGTCCGCTGCTTTGTCGAAGTAGCGAAATTAGTCAACATGAAAACAGTGGCGGAATTCGTGGATAGTGCAGCGGTCCTGGAGAAAATCACAGAAATGGGCGTTGATTACGCTCAGGGTTATCACCTTCACCGTCCAGAACCAATTCAAAATGTGTTGAACATGGTTGAGCAACTGGCAACGTTGCCTGCAATTGGCAATGATTGTTGACGCACTGCAGCCCGATTTCTGGCCAAACGAGTGGCATTGCTGGGCCCGTTCCCCTGTGACTGCGACGACGTGGACGTGTTACAGAGAGAAGGACATAGGACGGAGGACCGCCTATTGCTGAGGGTGGTAATAGCCCATACAAGACAGGCGACGTAAACGCGCTCACGAGTCTCGCCACCCGGCCCACTCCCAGTTCCCCTCTCAACTCAAGGCAAAAAACGCGCGCCACTGCATTCGCGCCTTAAGGCAATGCGGAAAAACCCTGCGAACTTCCGCCGTAGGCGGGACGCTGCAGAGATATGCCCGTCTTTCAGCCATTGGCATCGTGAAATCGAATCATGCTTCGTGAACAAGACCCAAGTTTGAAAGGACGGTTCTAGGAACAGCTGTCAATTATTCTCAAAGCTTGATTGACTGCAACCGGCCATTATGTTGAGCTCAACATAATGGCCGGTTGCTGCCGGTCGAGGCAGCACCATGTCCTCGCAGTCACGACTCCAAAGGGGTCTCCCAGCAGCAGGTGCTTTAGCCGGACCGACGGTAGGTTTCAGGTTAACAGCCAACATGGGCGTCGCCTCCTTTTGCGAGGCACTGGTGTGTTACCAGACCAGAGAAGTACAGTGTCTACATATCGATTAATACTTTCAAACACCAGACTTTTAGACGCCTCCACAGGGGTCGCCCGACTGATACAGGGTCGCCCCGCAGTAATTTCGTAAGACCCGTTGCAATCGTTCAGATTCTTCCGAATGTGAGATAGCTCGTCGGTCTTCCGCCGAGAAGAAAGATCCCCGCCGCCGACGCCAGCTGACCTGGGATCTATGAGACCCAGAAGTTTAGTGCGAGTGCAAAGCTCCACGCCCCCCGCTTCCTTCAAGCTCTCGGGATACCTTCGTTGGCCCACACGGCCAACGACAGCCCTCCTTACCTCAGGGAAGGCCTCACGCACCCATTTGGTCAGCGTTCCACGACCGGGGTAGCCCAGAGCCCTCATCGTGACTGCGATGCATTGATCGTGGGTGAGGTAGTGCTCGACGGCCGCAGCTTTCTGCGCCTGAGAGAACTTTGGTTCACGGCCTGCATAGCCCATCGGCAGGTCGAGCTTGCGCTGGTACTCGTTGTACCAACCCTTCAAAGAACTCTTCGTTGGGTAGCCCAGTTGCCGGATGGTGGGCCTGACACGCTTGCCCAGCTTGATGTAGAGCTCAGCGGCTCGGATTCGAGCTTCGTAGGAATACATGAACTACTTTCAGGTAGTCCAAGTTTTTGTCCGCACCCCCCGGTGGGTTAGGTTTACGTGGAAATCAACACTTGGGGACAAAGCTGCAACAGCACACCTCGTCACTGAGCAGGCCGCTTCAGGGCGCGGAGCGCTGGGTGCGTTCATGGTGACGCTCACATCTTGCTCGGCGCATTGACGCCGAGAATCGCGAGGCCATTGTGCAGCACTCGCGCTGTAGCGGCGACTAGCGCCAAACGGGCTTTCTTGACACTCTCGTCAACAACCAGAATGCGCTCGGCGTCATAGTAGCTGTGATAGCTGGCGGCCAGTTCGCGCAGGTAGAAAGTGACATCGTGCGGCGCGAAATCCTTCGCCGCTGCGGTCAGCATGTCGGGGTACTTGGCGAGCAGCAGCATGAGTTCCTGCGCAGCCGGGCTTTCGAGTGCCAAAAGTTCAACGTCGTGCAAGGATGCCACGTCGCCGCCCCAGCTCGCCAACACCGAGCAGATGCGCGCATGCGCGTACTGCACGTAGTACACCGGGTTGTCATTGTTCTTCGTCACTGCGAGGTCGACGTCGAATGTGTATTCGGTGTCGGGTTTGCGGCTCAGCAGAAAGAAGCGGACCGCGTCGGTGCTGGTCCATTCGATCAGATCCCGCAGCGTGACGTAGCTACCAGCGCGCTTGCTTATCTTGACCTCCTCCCCACCCTTCATGACGCGTACCATCGTGTGCAGCACATAGTCGGGGTAACTGGCTGGAATGCTTTTGTCCACACCCTGCAGGCCGGCGCGTACGCGTGCGATGGTTCCGTGGTGGTCAGTCCCCTGGATGTTGACGACCGTGTGGAAGCCCCGCTCCCACTTGGAAACGTGGTAAGCCACGTCGGGCACGAAATAGGTGTACGTGCCATCGCCCTTCTTCATGACGCGGTCCTTGTCGTCGCCGTAGTCGCTCGACCGAAGCCACAGCGCGCCGTCCTGCTCGTACGTTTTGCCGGCGGCCACAAGCTTGAACACGATCGATTCGACTCGTCCGCTAGAGTACAGGCTGGACTCAAGGTAGTAGTTGTCGAAGCGCACTCGAAACGCCTGCAGATCGAGATCTTGCTCCCGACGCAGGTAGGCCACGGCGAATTGACGTATGGAGTCAATGTCGTCGACGTCGCCGCTAGCGGTGACCGCGCGGTCTTCCGATTTCACGGTCTTCTTTGCCTTGAAGTCCTCGGCAATGTCGGCGATATAGTCGCCGTTGTAAGCCGCAGCCTTTTCGCCGCTCGGCCAATCGGCGTCGCCCGGCTTCAGGCCCCTGGAACGCATTTGCACACTTCTGGCCAGCGTCTGAATCTGAACGCCGGCGTCGTTGTAATAGAACTCGCGGTACACCGCATCGCCCTGCGAGGCGCGCAGGTTGCAGATGGCATCACCCAACGCCGCCTGGCGGCCGTGGCCCACATGCAGTGGGCCGGTCGGGTTGGCCGAGACGAACTCGACCAGCACCTTTTCGCCGGTGGCCGGCTGGCGACCGTACGCCTCACCAGCGACTAGCACTTCGCGCACCACCTGCTGCTTGGCGGCTGCCTTCAAACGGATGTTGAGGAATCCGGGGCCGGCAATCTCGACCGCCTGCACCCACTGCTCGAACGCAGGCTTCGCCAGCAAGGCCGCGCTCAGTTCTTCGGCGAGTTCGCGCGGCTTGCGGCCGAGCGATTTGGCGAGTTGCATTGCAGCAGTGCTTGCGAAATCGCCGTGCGCCGCCACCTTGGGAGACTCGAACACGCCTTTGGCGCCAGCGCCGGGCGAGAATGATTCGAGCGTGTTCGCGAGCGCTGCGAGCAGCTCCTGTTTAACCAATAGCATCCGCGAATTTTAACGGGGCAAACCTGAGACCGGCGCACCGAGTCACCGAGCATCCGACTTAGGTCGCTAAATATGACTGGTTCCGGCCCGGGGCGGCTGTCACCTTCAACCCCTAAAGGACAAATACGCAATGAAAGAGTCCCTTTCCCCAAAAGGCGCTCGGCGTCTGTCGCTCCTTCGACACCCACGCGCAAGACAAGATTGCTGCACCGGCCAATGCTGCCGGCACGAACTGCAACGCCAAGGCAATGGACAAAACGGTCATCCGCTCGTCGCCGCCTCCAAGTCCAGCTTCGTGAAGAAGTGTGAAGTTGCCGCCAACGGCTGATCGCTGCGCGGACGCGAGTTGCGTCACTTGAAAAAAGCCTGCTGTGTTCGTGCTTTCTGCTGCCCGGAGCGGCGTGGCTATCTGCCAATAAATAACGCACGTAAGGCAGAACGGGATCACCGGAATCAGGTGCGCCTGCACCACCCCCCAACCTGTGCGCTCTACGCATTGCGTCTTTCGCCGCAGTAAGACACAACGGAACCAAAATTCACCGTTGCAATCGTATCGGTCCGAGTCGGACTGCCCGCACCAATACCTGATAGCTGCGCTACCTCGACGCCAAGCACGAGCAGGACTACTCGACAAGTTGACTGGCGCGTTGTACTGACCTGATCGAAGCGGCGACTACTTTCGAGACGAGTCCTCGTGGCTAGGTTCGCGCGTCAGGGAGCGCGACCTCTGAGAAGTGCTGTCGGATGAAATCCAGTTTGGGATCGATATAGCGACGGCAGAAGGGCCTGTTCGGATCGTTTCGATAGTAGTTCTGGTAACGCTCCTCCGACGCCCTGAAACTTCTAAATGGGACAACGAGGGTATGCACCGCCTTGCCAGACTCGATGGCGAAGCGAGCTATCACCAGCTCAGCCTCATGCCGCTGGCTATCTTCAAAGATGTAGATCGCACTTCGGTACTTGCCACGGGGGGAGCGGGCCCTGGTAGCAGAATGTGTTCTTAGATGCACCTCGGAAAGCGTTGCCAAGCCAATAACCGAGGGGTCAAAGGTAACGATCACCCCCTCTGCCCAAGTATCTGCGGGCGCGCCCGCTTGGACAAAACCCTGGTCAACCTGGGCGACTCCGCGCAACGCTTGGAACACCCCTTCTGTGCACCAATGGCATCCGCCTCCAAAGCCAAGCTTCGCCATCTTCAGCTCCCACTCAAAGGCGTAATTTTCGACGTGGGCCTGCCCAGTTGGACACCACGAATGAGGGGAATGAACCGCGCCGAAACTTGGTCCACTTGGACGTCAGTGCAATGACTCGTGCCTTCACCGATCCTAATATCTGAATTGATCGGATAGCTGTTCGTCCTCATGCTCTTCAGAGCATCCGAGGTGGTTATCCCCGCACATTTCGGTGAAATCAAAGAGTGTCGGAACGGTGCAGCACTGGTTTTTTTCATCGCTAGGACTTTCTCATCATGGCTTACACCGGAGCCAACACCGGATACCACCACGAATGGTGATTCATAGAAAATCAACTACTTCTCGAAAGCTGCATCGAACTCGGCATGCTCCATCTCACTTCCCAAAAATTGATCCCGTAGACGCGCTGGTATTCGAGGTAGTTGGCCCCGGACCGCGCAAAGAGCACTGGACAGAATCCAGCAGCCGACTAGACCCGAGGTGGGCAGAAAAGCTGGCATCCTGAACGAGGATTTCGCTCTGCCCGCTGGCATCGTTGACATGAAAAAACCGCGCAATCCCTTGAGCGGGCAGATAGACGAGTGTTCACACACCTCAAACAGACTTTGGTCAACCGCAGAGGGTGGAAAGTGGTGGCTTCCATTGACGTCAACTGTCTCATCGCTTGTAGCGATGGCGGTGTTTTTCCAGAATGCTGATACCAACGAAACCTCCTCCCATATTCATCAATCGACACGTGGCGGGCTGGCTGTCGATAGGACTGAATTACTCAATTCGCAGGCGGACTACGATCTAGCAGTTTGTCGAGCATGCCTTTAGCATCGAGCTCGAAAAGGTCGTCGAAACCACCGACATGCGTGCCGTTGATGAATATCTGCGGCACGGTGTTTCGACCCGACGCTTGCGTCATGGCCTGGCGGTGATCGCGGTCTGCCTCGATATCGAGCTCTTTCCATTTCACCCCTTTTTCCTTGAGGAGCGTCTTCGCCCGTCGGCAAAACGGGCACCAGCTCGTTGTGTATAGGAGGACATCAGGTTTCATATTGCGTCTCTGAAAATTGATCTTTGAGGCTGAGCTTGTCGAGTCTCAGTCGAAGGTGAAAAGAAGGCTTGAGCGCTGGGTCCAGAAATTTGACTTCGGTACTCTCGCGAACAACACCACTCTGTTGCACTAGCTGATACAGCCGCTGTCCTTAGAAAACACTGCGCCCACTTGGGCCAATTTTCTTGCCGTGGTATTTGACACGCAATACCTTCAGGCACCACCGTCTATACGGATCAACGCTGACGAGGACACCGAGAGATACGGGTCGAACGCTTTGCTTTCGGCCATTCGGCGTAGATTCGCTCCATCGCTCCGGCCATCGGGACCCCTCAGTTGTTACTCGTCAAATCTGCCCGCCGCCGCGAATCCGCTTCAACCAGGCGCGCAACAGGTCGTTCAGGGAGGTCGTCGATCGAGTCTTTGCATCTACCTTTACGATAATGGCTGCGTACATGTTTACTTACCGCCCGGCTTGGGCAGGCTGACGATGTGCCCGGCGGCCACGACACACTCGGCGGTGCTGGCCGCCACGTGTTGCCTACTATCACCACAGGCCTGATCGGCAACGCCGGACAGTTCACACGGCAGCACTGGCATCGGGCAGCTTGGCAATCACCTTGATCTCGAACTGGAACCCATACAGCCAGGTAACGCCAATAGCTGTGAGTGTGGGGTGCGGAGCATCGCCCCAGTACTCTCCAACCACTTCCCAGATGGTTTCGAACTTCGACTCGGGATCGACGATGAAAACGGTCACATCGACCACGTCCTTGAACGTACAGCCGGCGACTGAGAGGATGGCGTTCAGGTTGTCAAACGCAAGCCGGACTTGGGCTTGCAACTCGGGCTCCGGCGAACCATCGGAGCGGCTGCCCACTTGCCCCGAGACGAAGAGAAAACCGTTGGACCGGATCGCTGGCGAGTACCGGTTCTTTTCATACAGCGACTGGCGCCCGGCGGGAAAAACAACATCACGTTCAGACATGGAATACCTCTTTTTAGTGGGGATGGACTAGCCACCCAAAGCGCCCAATCAAGGTCACCCGTTACCAGAGCGCTCCGATGATCAAGGGATCTATTGATGCGCTGATGCGCATGCAGGAGGCAGAGTTGAAGGATGCTCGGTACGAGCGCGGCGCCCTGAGGTGGAGTCACCCTATGCAACTTCTTCTACAGTGAGGCCCCGACCGTTAAATTGCACGGTGTCCCCTGCTTGGGCACCTCCTATCGCGTCGAAGATCGGCGCCATCGTCGAAATGCCCATGAGCTCACGCCCATGGCAGGTGAACTTGCTCGTTGACACTGCGATCACATAATAGCGGCCAGACAGTTTTACGACAGCGCCTTCGTCAACTGTCGACTTAGGGCCGAAATCAATCATCTTGAGCTTATCGAGTTTATCGGCGTAGTCATGGAGTGTGTCATCGAGCGCTTCAGCGAAGTCAGCTGCAACTTCGGCCTGAGCCTGCTCGTCGTTCTCGATCGGTTCGGTCGCATCAAGCCGGGCGGTCGAGAGATAATTCAGATAGTTGTCGCGAGCGCTATGCAAAGCTGACGTCTGCAGTGAAAGCATAGTTTCACGGATGTCCTCTTTATTCCAGTTCATCATCACCTCTTTTGTTTCGATAGTACAAATGTCCAGTAGGCTGGTCTGTGACCGCCTCGGAGGGTTGCCTCTACGCTCGCCGACCCCGCTATTCATAGCTGATGAAGTCATCTCCCTGATAGGGGACCCTAATCAGCCGAGAATCTCGGATGATGCTAGTGACGAGCCAGACATATGACTGCTCGGCCGTATCGAAGCCGAGGATGCTGAAGGTTCCACCGAAAGGGCATGCTGGGAAGTCTGGAAAGCCCTCTCGCAGAACGAAACGCTCGGGCTCCCGCTCAAACTCGTTCTTGTAGACTTTGCGCAGTCCGTGCTTACTCGGCGCATCCTGGTCACCTGCCGGCGCTGCTTCCCGATGCTCTACAAGCCGTTCAGAAAGTTCGCGGTCACACATTTCGTCGAACACGTCGAACGCATCGATCAGCAAGCCTTTATGGTTGGTCGCTGGATCGGTGATCGCGTAGATGTTGGAGGAATCTCCGACATCATCTCCGCTTTCAAGACGCAACGCCGCGTCGACGCGAATGGTGCGCGAATCGAGGATAGATCCTAGTTCGAGATCAACGAGATTGCCGTTCTGGACGCGGTATTCGCGGTCATAGCCTTTGGCGATGAAGGATTGGACGGCTTCTAGAACATCGTTCACGTGGGATGTCATGGATGCCCCTTCGCCTCGGGTCGAGTCGAACAAACTCCCGCACTAGGCGCGTTACCAACAAGGAGATGATGAAGAAAAACGCGACATGCGGTATTCATAGCCACTTGGCCTTTTTGAAACGAGCGAACAGGAAAACGCTAGACACCGCCATAAGCCCGAGCACGACGAAGTATCCATAGGCCGTATTCAGTCCCAGCATGTTCTTGAAGTTCATGCCGTATATTGCAGCGATCGTCCCCGGGACTGCCAGTATTGCCGCCCAAGCCGCGAGCTGGCGGGTGATCACACCAATCCTTTGCGCCTCCAGAAGGCTGCTGAACTCAAAGACCGTGGTCAGGCCCTGAAGGAGGCCGTCGACCATGGACTGCACACGATCGACGTGATCGGCGACATCGTTGAAGAACGGCCTCACTTCGGCACTGATGCAGGGAAAATGCCCCCGAACGAGCTTCCTGACAAGTTCAGCCATAGCTCCGAGCGTGCGTTGGAAACGCGTGAGTTCAGATCTCAGTAAAAATATGCGGGCGACTTCTTCTCGTCCGAGAAAGTCGTCTAACGACCGTCTCTCCATTGCTAGAACGTCATCCTCGATCATTTCGAAGATGGGCAAATACTGGTCAACAATACGGTGCAAGATCGCGTGCAGCACGTAGTCGACACCCTTTCCTAAAAGTGCCGGTGAAGCCTCGAGCTGCACCCGAAGGTTGCCAAGGGCTCCAGCGTTGCCATGACGCACGCTGATGAGATGATTGTGGCCGGTGAAGATCGCCGTTTTTCCATAGCAAATCTGGTCACCGATCAGCTCAGCGGTCTGAGCGACGACGTATAGCTCATCGTTGTAGGCTTCGAGCTTGGGCGGGCAAAGCGGGTGAATCGCGTTATCGATTGCCAACGGATGCAGGTGATAAGTAGCTTGGAGCGTGTGAAGTTCGTCGGCGGTGGGCTCGTGAAGTGCGATCCAGCAGAAGCCCGAGCGACTCTTATCCAGCTGGACACGCTCGTTGATCGCGATCTCTCGGATTCGCTTGCCTTCGTTGTAATAGTGGGCGGCGATGACGCTCATGCCGACCTCGCAGGGATGTGCAGGCCACGCTGAACTGCTGGTTTAGATAGCCCGCGTCCAAGCCATGCTTGGATATTCGAATAATTGCTGAGACTAAGGATATCCCCAGCTGCGTACGATTCAACCAGCGCATTTACCCAGCCGAGGGTCGCGATGTCCGCGATCGAATAATCACCGACCATCCAGTTGCGGCCTTCCAGCTGGCGATCCAAGACCCCCAGGAGACGCTTGGATTCGTCGACAAAGCACTGCCGAGGCCGCTTGTCCTCAAAGTCTTTGCCGCCATATCGCAGGAAGAAACCGAGCTGACCGAACATCGGCCCGATGGCCGACATCTGGAAGAACACCCAGGCCAGGGTCTTGTAACGGTTGGCGCGCGCATTCGGAATGAGCTGGCCCGTCTTGTCGGCGAGATAGAGAAGGATCGCACCGGATTCCCATACCGCAATGGGCCTACCGTCAGGGCCCGCCGGATCGATGATCGCCGGTATGCGGCCGTTTGGGTTCAGTGACACGAACGCTGGGTCCTTCGACTCGTTCTTTGAAATATCAATCAGATGGGGCTCATACGCCAAGCCAGTTTCCTCCAGCATGATCGACACCTTGACACCATTGGGTGTGGGAGCTGCATAAAGTTGCAGACGATCAGGATCTGATGCAGGCCAGCGCCGCGTGATCGGAAAGGATGAGAGGTCTGGCATGGTTCTGGGATCCTGGTGCTGCTGCAGCGGCGGACTCTGCAATGCCCCACCTCATTGAGGCTGGGTTCGATAACCGCGTCGTTGGACGATACGGTCACGAAGAGTGATGTAGTTCTGGCTGCAGGTTATATAGCGTCAGGATTTTTGCGCTTCGGAAGGATCCAGTCGGCACGTGGAAAGTGACAGGTATAGCCGCCAGGACGCTTCTCCAGATAGTCCTGGTGCTCCGGCTCGGCCTCCCAGAAATCGCCGGCCGGCTCCACCTCGGTGACCACTTTTCCATTCCAAAGCCCGGACGCATCCACATCGGCGATCGTCTCCTCGGCGACGTGCTTCTGCTCCACCCCGAGGTAATAGATGGCAGACCGGTAGGAGAGACCACGATCATTGCCTTGGCGGTTCTTCGTCGTCGGATCGTGGATCTGGAAAAAAAATTCCAAGATGCTCCGGTAACTCGTCAACTCCGAGGCGAAGACAATTTCGATCGCCTCGGCATGCGTGCCGTGGTTGCGATAAGTGGCGTTCGGAACATCGCCCCCGGTGTAGCCCACACGAGTTGAGATGACGCCGGGTAACTTGCGGATTAGGTCCTGCATTCCCCAGAAACAACCGCCGGCTAGGATGGCTTTTTCGTGATTCATCAAACGCTCTCCACTTGGTCGAGATAGGCACCATACCCCTCGACGGCCATCACTTCGCGAGGAATAAAGCGCAAAGATGCAGAGTTGATGCAATAGCGCAGGCCTCCTCGGTCTGCGGGGCCGTCGTTGAACACGTGGCCTAGGTGGCTGTCGCCATGCGTCGAACGAACTTCGGTGCGCACCATGCCATGCTCGGTGTCGCGTAATTCGTTCACATTCGCCGGAACGATCGGCTTGGTAAAGCTTGGCCAGCCAGTACCCGAATTGAACTTGTCCGCTGAGGCGAACAGCGGCTCTCCCGACACTATGTCGACATAAATGCCAGGCTCCTTGTTGTCGTTGTACTCTCCCGAGAAGGGCCTTTCGGTGCCCGACTTCTGGGTAACCCGACGTTGCTCGGGGGTCAGGCGGTCAAGTGCTGCTTGCGACTTTTCAAACTTCATGAAGTTCTCCTATGCTTAATTAGGGGCTAGGCACACTACGTTCAGCGCATCTTCTTAGTCATCAGAAGTGCCCTCCCTGAATCACCGGAAACACCCAATACTCATCTGGCGATAGGCGTAGACTGTCTATACGGCAAGAGAACAGTGAAAGCGGTAATCCTCAAGGACTATTGCTGCAGAACTTGCCTATCGCATCAGCTGCGAGCTTTTGGTTTACAAGACTCAGAACAAGTCCGCCTTTCACGCGGCAAAACGCATTTGTTGATGAAATGAAGCCTGCGGGATGAGCCAGATCAGTTTTGCGGACGTGGAGCAGAAAGCAGTCGCAGTGTCTCTAGACCATTGTTTCTTGGGTGTCCTCAGAGGTCAACAGGCCAATGTGTTTCATCGTCCGGCAAAAGAAGCCAAGAAACCTGAAGTGAGCCGCCCGTCTGAGACAGGCTCCGGTCAGAGCGGAACAGCCCGTCGCGGAGGCGCTGGCGTTTGCGTACCATCGGGATTGCGAGACGCCGCTCGACTTAAATTCACGTGGAGGCAGAAGCTTGAACGAACGACCGTTACTACGAATATCGCCAGGGGATCTCGAAGGTTTGCTTGGTACTCTCGATGTCAGTTTCGTTGCCCTTACGGAATGCGTGGTGAGCATGGGGTACAGCCTGGAACTGGGCGGTATGAACGCGCCTGGGATCCATTACAACGTCGTTGGTACTGGTCGGGCCGTGTTTGGCAATCGCGACCCTATACCGTTGATGCCCCACACGTTGATCATTGTGCCGCCCAATTCATCGTTTCGAATTGAGGTCGAAGGCAGCATGGGCTTCACAGCTCTGCGCTCCGTCAAGAAGCAGCCGCAGATGACCTCGTCGAGCACCATACGCAGATTCTCCGCAGGAGATGGAGATCCTTCCCTAATACTGGTGTGCGGTTACTTTTACGCTACCTACGGCGCCTGCGCCGACCTCTTCGCTGGCTTGACGGAGCCCATCTTCGAACAGTTCGACGTTGACGATCACGTCGACACGAAACTCCAGACAGCACTCAGCGAACTCGTCGCACAGGAAGTTGGCAGCGGTGCGATGAGTGCGGCTTTGCTAAAACAAGTCATTGTGCTGCTTTTACGGAGGTCGCTCGTCTCCATGAACGCCTGGGTGGAGCGTTTCTCGGTGCTCAAAGATCCTCTGGTCGCAAAAGCTTTTGCCGAAATGGCCATGCGTCCTGCCGATGATCATTCACTGCAAAGCCTCGCCCACACTGCCTGCCTCAGTCGTTCTGCTTTCGCCGCTCGATTTACTGAGGCTATCGGAAAGGCTCCGATGCAGGTACTGCGGGAGCTCCGACTGCGGCAAGCGATGTTCCAGCTGAAAGGCAGCGGCCTCGCCATCGATCTCGTCGCTCGCAATGCTGGATATGCCAGCCGGAGCAGTTTTACAAAGGCATTTCGAAGGACCTATGGAATAGAGCCCTCCGCAGTCCGTCGCACCGATGCGACGGCAGTTTAGCCTGACTCAGGATGTAGCGCCCTGCCCTACGCCCGATCACAGGCTTGCTCCATATCGCGCATATGCTTACACAGAGAAACCGCTTCATCCAATAGGTCCCCCGCGGAAACAACGGACGTCACCACTTCCGACCCGCGTTCAATTGTCTTGTGCACAGGACAGCGTGAGACGACTTCGAGGAGCTTCTGTTGCTGCTCGTCGCTCAGGCTTCCATCAAGCCGTATTTCTACGCCAAAGGAGTCCGTCGCGTCTAGTCCATTCCGGCGATGCGTGATCTTCACCCGAATCCGCTCCAGTGGCCACTTCTTGCGGGAAGCATACAAACGCATAGTCATCACCGAACAGGTTCCGAGGGCTGCGCTCAACAAATCGTACGGGTTGGGACCGGACCCAAGCCCCCCTATGCCTATTGGTTCATCCACGATGAATGTGGAGGAGCCAGCCCGCACTTTCAGCTGAAACGGGCCATTCTTGGTCTCGTCGATGACGATGGACTCCCCCACCACATCGGGTCGCTGATTCGTAGCCATATGAAACACCCCTCCAGGCGCCTGAAGTCTCTACTGGTCTAACGATCGCCAGAAACTGCCGGACGCGGTTACCAGATTGGAGAGCCTTTTCATGCTCACCCCCTACGACGTGGGCGACGCACCCGTAAGGTGCACCCGTGCCAGCAACTGAGAATGTACCCCCACCAAGACGTCACTGAATCCGGAAGAAGCGTCCGGCCCGCAGCGCCGAGTGGGGCCCTTCGCGTCGACCGCACGAGTCGCCCCCCCCCACCGCATTGATCGACCTGAGCAGTTTTCCCAGCAATCGATTTCTGCTTGGGATGTACCCAGCCCGGCCGGATGGAGTGCCGGGTCGAGCCCATCGTCAGCGCTTGCGATAGTCCTTATGCTCCGGCTCGGCCTCCCAAAAATCACCTGCTACATGCTGTAAAAAGCGGCCACTATGCTGGGAATGAATTTCAGCCAGTCATCGAATGAACCTCACTCAATGCTGGCACAACGTGCGTTCTTGAGGTAGGTGCAGTGTCCACATGTGCCCGGACTGGACAAGTCGCGGACCGACTACCAGGCACCCCCGTGAAAAAGCGGGCCACGCGCAGCACGACCGGGCGCGAGTCTCTGGAACAGCTGGGAGCCAGTTCTTGTTTCCGGCAATAGGCCTGAAGTCCGAAAGAAGTGGTCGTTTGATCGATTCATTCGTGGAGTCAACGATCTGGCGTGGACGACCGATGACCTTGCGCCATCATCCATGCAGGGTTATCTCTCCGTTCCTGGTTAGGCAAGCACGAACGGGAGCGCTGACGCTCGCGAAACCAGGCGAAAGCCTTAACCCGCGCTCATCCGAAGCCGCAAGAGGAACGTCAGATGAAGAAGCTTTTGTTTGTCGTCGATCCGCTGGACCAGTTCAAGGTCTACAAGGACACCACTTTCTCAATCATGCGTGAGGCCCAGTGGCGCGGCTACCTCATAGCGGCATGCCTGCCGCAAGACATTCAGTGGAAGTCAGGCGGTTTTGTCATGGCCACCGTGCAGCAAATCAGCCTGACTGGATCCCAGCCCGGCTGGTACCGTGTCCACAACACGATGCGAATGGCCCTAAAAGACTTTGACGCTGTCCTCATGCGCAAGGACCCACCATTCAACGCGGAGTACATCTACGCCACCCACCTCCTCGAACAAGCTGAACGGGAGGACGGCAACGTAGTGAACAGACCGCGGGCACTTCGCGACCATCCGGAGAAGCTCGCAATCATGGAGTTTCCTGAGCTCGTACCGCCAACGCTGGTTACACGCAATGCGGCGTCCGTGCGGGACTTCCACGCGGAGCATGGCGACATCATTCTCAAGCCGCTTGATGGAATGGGTGGCAAAGGCATCTTCCGTGTCGGAAAAGACGCGCTGAATCTCGGCGTCATCATCGAGACGCTAAACAAGGATGGTGCCGAAACCATCATGGTCCAGCGCTTTGTGCCGCAGATCGTCGACGGCGACAAGCGCATCCTCATAATTAACGGCGAGCCCGTGCCCTTTGTCTTGGCCCGCATTCCGCAGGGCACTGAAGTGCGCGGCAATTTGGCTGTTGGGGGCAAAGGTGTGGCGCAGCCCTTGACGCCGCGCAATCGTGAAATCGCCGAAACTATCGGACGAGTGCTTGCGCCCCGCGGACTCCTACTCATTGGGCTTGATGTAATTGGTGATTCCGTCACTGAGATCAATGTCACCAGTCCTACCGGCTTTCAAGAAATCACCGACCAAACCGGCTTCAACGTCCCGGCGCTCTTCGTTGACGCATTGGAGCGGACCACACGTACAACGAACGATGAACCCCTGCAGCGCCCGCAGTGGTCCACGGCGCACATCAATTAATCCTTCAACTTTTGGGCTCGGATATGTTCGAAAAGTTGCACGTAATTTGCCATCCAAACGTTTCGCTGAGCATCTGAGAGATGCGAAAGTCCGTTCGACATCAACACAACAGGTGTATTCAATGAAAGCAATTGGCTATCGGGTCCCGGGAAACATCGATCGCGAAGATTCTTTCGTCGATATCGAACTGCCGCAGCCAAAGCCTGCGGGGCGCGACATCCTTGTCGAGGTCAAGGCAGTGTCGGTCAATCCGGTCGACTACAAGGTGCGCCAAGGCACTGCACCCCTGAACGAAGAGTGGAAAGTCGTGGGCTACGACGCGGCCGGTATCGTTACGGAGGTAGGTCCGGAGACGCAATTTTTCAAGCCGGGCGACGAAGTCTTCTACGCGGGCTCGATAGACCGCTCGGGAACAAATGCGCAGTTCCACCTGGTCGACGAGCGCATTGTGGGGTCCAAACCGCGCACATTGGGTTTCGCCGAGGCGGCTGCAATGCCGTTGACATCCATCACTGCATGGGAGGCGTTGTTTGATCGCCTCGACGTTCGGCGTGAGGTGCCTGGTGCCGCACGCGCTATCGTGATCGTCGGGGGCGCTGGTGGGGTCGGTTCGATGGCAGTACAGCTCGCACGCTACCTGACCGATCTCACAGTGGTCGCCACGGCTTCAAGGCCTGAGACGTCGGCTTGGGCCAGTCAAATGGGTGCCCATCACGTGATCGATCACAGCAAGCCTCTAGCCGCCCAAGTTGCGGCATTGAACATCGGCGCACCCAGCTTCGTGTTCTCCACCACGCAGACCAACCGCCATGCCAGCGAGATCGCGGAGCTCATTGCGCCGCAGGGGCGCTTCGCTCTTATCGACGGGTTGGCCGATGCTGGCTTGTTCATGCGCAAATCGGTTTCGATCCACTGGGAGTTGATGTTCACGCGACCGCTGTTCAAGACGGCGGACATCGATGGGCAGCACACGCTCCTCAACGAAGTTGCACGTCTGGTGGACGAGGGCGTACTGCGCACCACCATGACCGAGCGGTTCGCGCCTCTCAACGCGGCCAATCTTAAGCGCGTGCACAAGCTCGTGGAGACCGGCACAACCCGCGGAAAGTACGTACTGGAGGGATTCTGATGAGCAATACAAGTAATGCAATTAGCCCCCCGAAGGCTTACGTGATTTTCATCAAAGAAAGCATCCACGACGAAGTCGAGATGGGGCGCTACAAGGCGGCGGTCGGCGCGAGCTTCAAGGGCCACTCTCCCAGCTTTCTTGCGGCTTACGGCGCTCTGGAGGTCTTGGAGGGCGCGCCCGCGGAGGGAGTGGTCCTCATTGAGTTCCCGGACATGGAGAAAGCGCGCGCGTGGTATCACAGTCCAGCCTATCAGGAAGCGGCGCGGCATCGATTCGCCGGTGCCGTTTACCGCGGACTGATCGTTGAAGGAACTGCTCCACCTGAGACGAAACCATGAAGCTGTTCCTTGCCGCCTGAGCATGGCTGACTGCCGAAGCGCACATAGGTGCGCCGGCCGCAAACCTGAGCTACCCCTTACGACGCCCGCCAGCGCTTCGCAGCGAGCGCTGATGCGCTCATCGAAGCTGCCCGCGTGGCATCCAAGGCTATCAGCATCGAAGTCGCCATCGCCGTCACTGATCCCAGCGGCCACCTGGTAGCAGGATCAGGACGCAGCCGAGGTGGCGTTGCGCACGCTGGGTTTCGAAGTCCAGGGCTGATTCTGCCGCCCAGCTGAGTTGCGATCCGCCACTTCGCCAACTGCACGCTCATTCGCGAAAGGATTTGTGCCCAACATCGTGCCTCGTGCGCTTCCTTTTCTGTCAGGTTGTACAGGAAAGAAATTGCATCTTCAAACGGTCTTCGTCATGTACCCCATCCAAGGCCAATAGGTCAGCGCGAAGACAACCAGAAGCGCGGTGGCCACCAATGTGATGACGAAGCCGGTGCGAATGAAGTCACGCGCGTCGAACGTGCCTGTGCCGTAGGCAATCATGTTCTGCGGCGCGTTCACCGGAAGGATGAATCCAAAGCTCACGACGAACTGCAACAACATCGTCATCCCGATCAAGTTGATGCCCGGCGTTTGCACGGCCAACAGTACGCTCATGATGATGGGAATCATCGTCGAGGCGAGTGCCGTGGCGCTGGCAAAGCCGAGGTGGATGACGATCAAGAACAGCGACAGCAGCATCAGGATGACGAAGGCGCTGGCGTGTTGCAGACCAAGGTTCTGCACAATCAGGCTGGCGAGCCACCCGGCCGCATTTGTCCTCAGCAACGCGCTTCCCACGCTGATGCCGACCGCGAACAGCACGACCGTGCCCCACGGAAATCCCTGCTGCGATTCTTTCCAGTCCATCACCCCCAGGCGAGGCAGAAGCATCAAGGCAATCGCGGCGATGGTTGTGGACGACGTATCGAAGTCGTGCAGCACCTTCTCGGTCGCCCAAAAGCCCAGCAGCACCAGGACGATCACCAGAAGCTTCCACTCTCTAGCAGTCGTCTTACCGATCGCGTCCAGCTGCTTTCGTATGGTCGCCTGCCCGCCCTCGATCTCCTTCATCTCCGGTTTCATCATGCGGGTCATGATGAAGTAGACCGCGACGCTCATCAGTGCGGAGAACGGCGCCCCGGCAATGAACCACTCCATCCATGTGATCGTGGCCTGGAACTGTTTTTCGATGAAGCCGATGGCCACCAAGTTCTGCGCCGCCGCGGTCTTGATGCCGATGTTCCAGACGCTGGCCGTCTGCGCGGCGGCGATCACCAGCAGGCCCGCGAATCGACTGCGCTTGTCCACCTTGAAGGCAAGGATGAAGCCCATCATGATGGGCACCAGGCAAGCCACCCGCGCCGTTGTACTGGGCACGATGAACGACAGCAGGAAGCCCACGACCATGGCGCCGATCACGATGTGGTTGGTACGCGCATCGACTTTGGTGAGCACGAGCAGCGCAATGCGCCGGTCAAGCCCCGTGGCCGTCATGGCGGCGGCGATGAAGCAGGCTGCCGCGACCAATGCCACGGCACTGTTTGAGAAGCCCGACAGTGCCAGGCCCAGCGCCGCGCCGGTCCCCATGTCACCGCTGGCTGGCTTCGCGGCATCGGGGACCGCAGCCAGAAGGAAGATCATCAATGCGCCGACTACCACGGCGCTCACCGCATAGTCCAGCGCCTCGGTCATCCAGACGATCACGGCGAAGGCCAGTACCGCCAGCATGACCTGGCCGGCCGCGGGTAACCCCGGCGCAGCCGGCATCCATAGCACGGCCAACAAGGCGGCGGTTGCAAGCACGAGGCCGGCCGTCTTGATGTTGTGCCGTTTCGAAGAGGGCGGCACGGAAGGCACCTGTGTCTCAAGAGGAACGGCATTCACGGGCTGATTCATGAGATTTTCCTTGTCCGTTCTGGCGATGAGCGACGGCTCCCTGTAAGTCAGCGCCTCGCCTCGCCACCGTGGAGACGTTCAGCGCATTTCCAATTGCTTACGCAAACGTGCCACTTCTTCAATCAAGTCCGCCGTAAGGGCCGCCAGCTGTGGATCTGCGTCAAAGCAGGTCTCCAGGTGCGCAACCCGCCGGGCGCGCACCAATGTGAAGCTGTCGAAGCGCCATCCTTCAGACTCCAAGTGGACCTGCAGCACGCCTGCCTCAACCCGTTGCTGCAGCCAAAGCACCTCTACGCCGCAGGCCCGCGCCGCCTCCTCCACTGAGAACGCCGCGTCGCTCAACACTTCTGCATCGTGTATAGGTCTCATGTTCACGCTCCTGCGACTGTCCGCGCATCGAATCCGGGAAATGCCTGCGCCAAAGCCGAGTACGCGGCGCGCTGTCCGTCGGTGACAGCGGCCGGTAAGACGACTTCCAGCACCAGATAGAGGTCGCCGGGTTCCGATGCGGGGATGCCGCGGCCCTTCAGGCGAAGCTTTCTACCAGGCGTCCAGCCTCCGGGCACTGTTACCTCCACTGCGTCGTCCGCAGGCATTCGCACCTGCACCGACGCCCCAAGCGCTGCTTCCCACGGAGACAGCGATAGGCGACCGTGTACGTCCTTACCGTCGACACGCCACTGTGTGTTTGCGCGGATCGCCACTTCCAACAGTAGGTCGCCCGGTGGGCCGCCGTTGACGCCGGGATTGCCCTGTCCGGCCAACCGGATGTGCTGACCCTCCCTTACTCCCTTCGGAATACGAACTTCCAGCTGGCGTTGCTCGTGTCTCGGATGGCCTAGATCGTCAATACGTACTGCGTCCACGGCCAGCACGCGCTGCGCTCCAAGGTAGGTATCCAGCAGTTCGAGTTCAATGCGTGCGTGTCGTACCTCACCCGGGATCGGTCCTTCAGGGCGACGCGCCCCGCCGGAGCGCGTACGGGTAGCGCGCCCAAACAGCTCCTCAAAGAAGTCACTGTGCTTCGCGTCTCCACCAACGGAAGAAAAGTCAAAGCCTTGTTGCCAGTCGGGTGGAGGCCCAAACTCGCGACCGCTTTGCGGCTGCTCTGAAAGCTGATCGTACGCGGCGCGCTTTTCTGGGTCTGAAAGAACCGCGTTGGCCTCGTTCACCTCCGCCATCCGTGCAGACGCATCTGTTTCCTTGCTGACGTCGGGGTGGAACTTGCGCGCGAGCTTGCGAAACGCCTTTTTTATATCCCCTGGCGTGGCCGTCTTCTCCACGCCGAGCGTCTTGTAGTAGTCCTTGTACTCCATGCTGACCACCCAGCTACCGTCGGTACTCAGCGGGAATCGGATCCACGCTCAGTTTCAAACTAGTGTCGCGCTCTACCTGCCCGACTCGCTCCGCACTGAGCAACAGCTCAATTGCCAACGTAGGCAGACGCTTGCAGAAAAAAACTTGGCTGCTACGTCTATACCGATGAAGCTTCACCCTCTCTAAAGGGCTCTTCAATCGAAGTCTCATTGAACGCACGCCCTCCGTGCTGCCGGCGGCGTGCAACAAAGGACACGTCGCAACTTGACTGTCTCGAAAGGCGCCAAGGTGGCCGCCCGCGCCCATTAACAGCATTTGCATACGGAGTCTCCATTCAACTTGCTGCCGACACGATGGCCCTCGGCGGGTGCTTAGCCTCGTGCCTCTTGGCAAGCAAGAAGAGAGAACTCGCCGCTCCGGTAGGAAGCGTTTTCCGCACCACTCCGAAATAGGGTTCGGGAGCAAGCGCTGGGGCACTGTACGGCGCTCGGCGTGTTTGATAGTCCGGAATACATTTCCTATCGTCGCCGCGAGGATGGTCCGGTACTCAGAGGCTTTCTCCAGATGGAAAACCCTCAACGGACTACTAAGGTCAAGCTGCTCAAACTTGGAGGGGCCGGGGTAGACATTCAAGCAAAGGCAGCGCGGACGTTAAAGACATCGTCAAAGTAGGCACCTCGTCTGTCGGAGGCGGAGCACATTCCAGCGAACGCCGACGTCCGCTCCATCTTCATTGGCGACCTGACGCCCGCCAACATGCATACTGTGGCCAACCAAGTGATTTGCCATGGGATGCTGCTCCAAATTGATTACCCTGTCGCCAATGAATAGGCCTGGGCCTGTCCGTGACGGCGCGCGGTCGGCAGGTGCGGTGCGCTGAGGCCATCTCGAACAGCATCATGAACACGTCGGAATCGGACAGCTCATTTGCATCATGGTAGTGGCCCCGGCCCCGCCTGATTCCATTCCCACAGACGCTCCCAGTTCGTTCCTTGTTTAACAACTATCCAGAAGTTGAGGCAAAAGCGTTGAGCACCTCTCCGCGAAAGCGCGTAAGCTTGCGATGACGCATGACTGGGCGGCGACAGGGAGCCATTCACAATCAGACCGCAATGTCTACTCAACGTCTCTTTGCGAACGACTCTCCCTTGCCTACGACGCCGCTTCGCCGCTCTTCGGCTAGTCGCGTTGACGCTCTTCTGAGTGAGATTCAGGCGTGCCGCGTCTGCGAGGCGCATCTCCCCCTGGGTCCTCGACCCATTGTGAGAATCTCACCGTCCGCTCGCATCCTGATGGTTGGTCAAGCACCAGGGCTTAAGGTTCATGAAAGCGGGATCCCGTGGAACGACGCCAGCGGAAAACGGCTGCGGGAGTGGCTGGGGGTCGAGGAATCGGTGTTCTATGACCCGCGACGGTTCGCGATCGTGCCGATGAGCCTGTGCTATCCCGGTCGAGGCCACAGCGGAGACTTGCCGCCACGTCCCGAGTGTGCGCCTCTTTGGCATGAACGCATCCTCTCCTCGCTGCCACACATTCGACTGACTATCCTCATCGGGCAGTACGCTCTGGCGAAATACCTCGGTGAACGCAGGCAGACGACCCTCACTGAGACAGTCGCCGCATGGAAGTCGTATGCGCCACAGTTCATCACGCTGCCTCACCCGTCGCCGCGCAACCAGAACTGGCTAAAGCAGAATCCTTGGTTCGACAGGGAAATTGTGCCGATGCTTCGCAAGCACGTGGCAGATGCGCTAGCGTAGGCCGACTTCGGCTGCTTCCGGTCTGAGCGCCTAGACTTACCACCAGTTTGCGCATCGACCCTCAGTTCCTCGCGAAGCGACTTCTTACGAGGGGTTCGCGGACGAAGTGCTCCATGAAACGGACTGCCGTAGACACATCTGTTCGCTTACTTAAGGACACTCGGCTACTCGTCCTAACGGAGCCACTCGCATGAGCTTTAGGGACAGATGTTGGTACACGCTGCGCTGCGCACATGTGACTCGAGCGAAACGCTTGGCGTTTCCGACGAGGGAGTCTGCTGGAGCGGTGCGCATTGGGATACCAGTGCGGACTTTCTGCGTTTCGACACCGCATGGATCGGCGGGGGCCACTTGGAGCCCGAGCTGGCGCACGCCATTTGCAAGGACTGCGGCCACCCTGCCCAAGTCATTCAGCGCTACCCCTTGTGATCATCAGGCTGAACTCGGTGCCGCACGGTGTGCCCCTCCTCTGTTTCATCCAGGTATCAACACTCCATGTCTCGCGCGAGGCGCAGCCCACTAAATTGCCACCTGGTCGCGGGCGGGAAGAAATTGCGATAGGTGAGGCGCGTGTGGCCGCGTGGGGTGGCCACGCTTCCACCGCGGAGAACAACTTGGCCGACCATGAACTTCCCGTTGTACTCACCGATAGCTCCAGGCCACGGCCTGAATCCTGGATACGGATCAAAAGAAGAGCGCGTCCACTGCCAGACATGACCTGTGAGCTGTCGAATCTCCGGCAACCGTGCCGCTGATTCCCATTCAGCCTCTGTAGGCAGTCGCGCACCACTCCAAAGGGCAAAAGCAGCAGCCTCATAGAAACTAAGCTGACTCACTGGAGCTCCCAGATCCATCGGTTGGACTCCGGTCAGCCCGAACACCTGCCACTCCTCGGCCGGCGCGCAGGAGTCTCTGGGCGCAATCCAGTAGGCGGGCACTTGCCAGCTATTGGACTGAACCAACGCCCAGCCCTCGGACAGCCACAAGGCGGGAGTTTTATAGCCGCCGTCGGCGATGAAGTCGACGTACTCTGAGCAAGTGACCAAGCGGTCTGTGATTTGAAACGGCGCCAGCCAGCAACGATGTTGCGGGGTTTCGTTGTCGAACGCAAAGGTTCCGCCTGCGTGGCCGACTCCCACCAACCCGCTCGGTCCATCTAGCCATTTAACCTGTGAAGGAGCATGAAGGCGAAGCGGCCCTTCTCCGGAGGCTCGAAGTGCCGGGAGCATCGGATTGCAAGAGAGCAGGTGTAAGGCATCCGCAACAATGAGTTCTTGATGCTGCTGCTCATGCTGCAGACCAAGAACAATCAGCGGCCCCACAGACTTGAGGCTTTCGTTGTCGGCGTCCTCGATGAGCCGAAGGACTGCGGCATCGACGTGCTCACGATACCGGTGCACTTCATACAGTGCTGGGCGTGTGAGCAGCCCTCGCTGGGCCCTCGGATGGCGACTTCCCAGGGACTCGTAGTACGAATTGAACAGGTGCAGATAAGACGCGTTGAAGGGCTCGCATGAAGTGTGCGGCAACAGGACTACGGCCTCGAAGAACCACGTCGTATGCGCCAGGTGCCACTTCGTCGGACTCGCATCTGCCATTGACTGTACGCACTGGTCCTCCACGCTCAGGGGACTCGCTGCAGCCAGACTGGCTGCGCGAACCTCTGCAAAATGGTTCGCAAGAGCTGCGCGATCTGTCGTGTCAGGAATGAGAGGACTCGCGGGAGACGACGCGCGAAGTAGATTCCTGGTCATGAGCCCGGGGTCCTTTTTCATGAGCATGCCCGTCGTTCAGAGCAGCCACGTGGTTGAGAAAACATCGACAGAGCGCCAGGCGAACCGCCTCTCGTTCACTATTCTTACCGCGCATTGGCCCCGGTCGTACTGGGCAGGCCCCTCATGTGAGCCGCTGACTTCGTCGTCGCTGGGGGGCAGAGGGAGCGAGTTAGCCGTCGCTGAAGCACCGAAACTAGGCGGCGCACGTATCAGTCGGCGCCGTATTCTTGAGCGCTGTCGATCTGGACACGTTGCGCGGAGAGAACTGCAAAGTATCCGTCCGGGTCAGTCCAAAAGCCGGTCGTGTTCCATCCTCCCGCCCTCAGCAGCAGGCGAATGTCCCGGACGGTGTACTTGTAGCTGTTCTCTGTATGAATGGTTTCGCCCTCCCGCATGGAGAAGCTGCAATCGGCTACGCGAAACTGCACGTCGTATCGCGCGCGGAGATGCATCTCAATCCGGGATAGCCCCTCATTCCACCGCACCTCGTGCTTGAAGGCAGACACCGGGATGTCGCCGACGAGTTCCCGGTTGATGCGGTGAATCAGATTGAGGTTGAACCTGGCAGTGACCCCCTGCGGGTCGTCATATGCAGGCAGGAGGATTGCCTCGTCCTTCAGCAGGTCGACTCCCAGGAGCAGAGTGGAATCAGGACCAAGGGAGTCGCCAAACGTCCGAAGGAGATCGACAGCGGCCGCTTCGCTCAGGTTGCCGAGGGTAGAGCCCGGGAAAAAGCCAACGCCACCTCGCTGCAGGACCGTAAGCGGCAGCTCCATCGGACGCAGAAAGTCCCCCTCGACAGGCCGCATGGGAATATGCGGGAATTGGGCCTGTAGAGACGCAATGGATTCGCGCAGGAACTCTCCGGAGATGTCGATGGCAATGTACTCCGAGACCAAGGCATGACCAAGCAGCACGGAAGTCTTGGTGGCGGAGCCCGCACCGAACTCAACGAGCACCCTGTTGTGCCCCAGGAGTGGCGCGATCTCGCGGATGTACGTCGACAGAATCGTACGCTCGCAACGAGTTGGGTAGTACTGCGGCAACCGAGTGATATCCTCGAACAGCTTTGAGCCTTCCTGGTCGTAGAACCAGCGCGGAGGAATGGCTTTGTTAAGCCTTCCCAATCCACTAAGTACATCAAGCAGAAACCCGGGACAGGACTTGGCTGCGGGCGCTACTGTGAGCGCAGAGAAGGAGGGGTTTCTCATCAAATGGAAAGGCAAATACTTTCGCACTCCAACATCATCCAGTCGATGCGTCTGAAGGTGCGCGAATGGCTCCATAAGCGGAGGAAAGGCGAAGGCTACAGCCACCGTGTCGCCATGCCATTGTTTTCCGATGACCCCACCCGGGTCAACCTGCCAATGCGTTCGGTCGTCCGACAAAATGAGCCAGGAAACCTGAAGTGGGTCGTTCAATGGATGCGCGGCTGATCAAGATATTCAAGTTGCCGACGTTCACCTTCGCCATTTGTTCAGACGCATCCGTGTGCTTGCTGAATCCGGGGTGAAACTAGCGCGCCAGCTTGCGAAATGCCATCTATATCTCCTATGTAGGGGTCGTCTTCTCCACGCAGAGCATCCTGTAGTAGTCCTTGTTAGCGTCAGTACTCAGCGGGAATCGGATCCACGCTCAGTTTCAAACAAAGGAAACGCTGCAACCTGACTGCGCCAGGCGGTCGCCCAAATAGACGCCAAAGCCACCCGCCCACCGATTTCGCATAGTGAGTCTCCTTTCAACTTGCGCTGCCGACAGGATGGTCTTCGAGGTGCTCACTTTAAGCCTCTGGCCGGCAAAAAGAGAACACTCGGCGCTCCGGCAGAAGCGTTTGCTGCACTACGCCGAAACTTGGTCCCAGAAGCGACCGCTGGGGCGCTGTATAGCGCGCGGCGTGTCCGATAGTCCGGAATACATCTCCTATCGTCGCCGCGGGGCCAAAGGCTCGCTCAGTTCCAGCGAAAAGTCATTCCGGGAGATACATTGGAAAGGGCCGACGTAAACAGGGTCACACGAGCAGCCCGAGCAGTGGGACGCGCAAGGATCGGCATCGAAAAGAAAAGGCCAGCGAACGCACAAGTCCGCTCCAGCCTCATTGCCGTCAAAGAACAGGCCTGCAAGCATGCGCCGTCACAGTTTGGCGCTCGGGCCGATCTGAACATCTACCTGAATTCGCACTGGAGATATTGACATGAAAGCCACATGGAACGGCGCAGTGATTGCGCAGAGCGACGACACGGTGGTCGTAGAGGGGAATCACTACTTTCCCGACAGTTCGCTCAACCGCGAATATGTCACC
>ERZ650307.158-NODE-158-length-34645-cov-6.018531_pt1 | contig 34645 bp, 28 predicted proteins | sample MGYA00376243_ERZ650307 | MGnify/ENA primary metagenome ERZ650307 (study PRJEB26733, sample SAMN07839242) | wastewater metagenome | biome: urban; feature: artificial channel; material: waste water | place: USA: North Carolina | collected 2016-03-31 ... | reverse complement strand
GACCAAAGCGGGGTTTTGAATACGGATGGCTTCCATATTGTCGCCGTCTTTAACGAGGCCCAAGCAGTATTTGGACAATACCGCACAGCCCACACCTTCGTTGACCAATTTCACGATGGTGCCCACACTGTTGATTTCCCAATCAATCTGCGGCTTGAGGCCGATTTCTGCCATTTGCGCCTGCACCAACACGCGAAACGGGTTGGGCAAAGTGGGCATAATCAATGGAATTGCGGCCAATTCTTTCAAATCCATGCACTCAGGCTGGTGGGGGAAATAGCCTTTTTTGGCGATGAGGTAGAGCTCTTCTTCGATGATGAGCTTGGTGTCGATGTTGGGCGAAAAAGTAGGGTTGTTGAGCAAACCAATGTCCATGCGCCCCAAGCCCAAGTTTTCTTCGATGTGAACGGTTAAGCCTTCTTCGATGGTGAGGTGGGCCAAAGGCAGGCGCTGTTTGAAAGCGCGCACCAAATCAATGGCGATGAGCTTGGCCACTGTGGGCGGCAAACCAATGGTGATGTGGCCTGCGAGCTTGCCATCAGACAGGCTCAAGTCTTCGTAGGCTTCATCGATTTGGTCCATGATGATGTTGACGTGTTTGAGCAAGGTGCGGCCTGAATCGGTGAGCACCACGCCACGACCGTGGCGGATGAGCAGGTTTTGACGCAACTCGATTTCCAACTGGCGGATTTGGCGACTGAGCACAGGTTGCGCCACGTCTATCACCTCTGCCGCACGCGTGTAGCTGCCCAATTCCGCCACATGCATGAAATACTTGAGTTGTTTCAATTCCACCGTATTCACCGCTTTCTATAACAAAAATACATAACACATAGACTGTTGCCATGCTGTTTTCACACCATTTGCCGCCGCATAATACCACCGACAATGCGGGGAAATGCACTCTAAAAATGCAGTGCCGCAACACAAGTATAGATGATAAATCACTGACAGCGAGACGAAAATGGCAAAGCAAACGGCAATTCCGTGCATGCTCATGCGTGGCGGCACTTCCAAAGGACCTTTCTTTTATGCCAAGGACTTACCAACTGACATCGCCGCGCGCGATGCGGTATTGCTTGCTGCCATAGGCTCACCAGACAAGCGCCAAATCGATGGCTTGGGCGGCGCACATTCGCTCACCAGCAAAGTCGGCATCGTCAATGTGTATGCTGGCGATGAAGCCGACTTGAGCTTTTTGTTTGCCCAATTGCAGCCCGAAAAAGACACGGTAGACACCACGCCCAATTGCGGCAATATGCTCGCGGCCGTGGTGCCGTTTGCGCTGGAAAAAGGCTTGATTGCCGCCCAAGGCGACACCACCACCGTCAAAGTACTCACCCTCAACACTGGCATGGTGGCCGAAATCACTGTGCAAACACCCAATGGCGAAATCGACTACGAAGGCGATGCGCGCATTGATGGCGCACCTGGCTATAGCGCGCCAATCAAAATCAATTTCTTAGACACCGCAGGCTCGGTGGCTGGCTCATTGCTGCCCACAGGCAATGTGGTCGATGTATTTTCCATTGAAGGCGTGGGCGATTTACAGGCCACTTGCATCGACAACGGCATGCCCATGGTGTTGGTGCGCGCCAACGACATGCATCGAACGGCTTACGAAAGCGTGGCCGATTTGAATCAAGATGCCGATTTGAAAGCCAAGATAGAACAATTGCGTTTACAGGCCGCTTTGAAAATGGGTTTGGGCGATGTGTCAGGCAAAAACTATCCAAAAATGTGTTTGCTGAACAGCCCCATCAATGGCGGTGCCATCCACACGCGTTGCTACATCCCGCATGTGTGCCACGATGCTATCGGGGTGTTGTCGGCGGTGACTGTGGCCACGGCGTGTGTGTTGCCTGGCAGTGTGGCCGATGGCTTGGCCGTCGCAAGCAAAAAAGAAGGCAATAGCAGTTTGATGTCGATAGAGCATCCTAGCGGCGAATTCAGCGTGGAATTGACCACGGCTGCCGACGATGCCACCAATGTATTGAGCGCGGCCTTGCTGCGCACTGCCCGCCTCATCATGCGCGGCGAAGTGATGGTGGCTTCTCACTTGGGCGCGCAGGCGTAATACTGCCGATATCTTTGCCACAAGGTGTTTTGATGTGATTTAAGCGGCCTGTAAGCCTTACAGGCCGCTTTTTCATCGCTGTTTGCCGCGTTATCTATGTCAATCATGCATAACTAATAGAAACAAGTGCATCTTTTTTAAATGGCTCGCTTGCGGCAATATCAAATGGCAGTGGGTGGTAATGGGTGTCATCACACCAACAACAGCGGCCTGTCACTGTTTAAAGCCGCAAGCCCAGCCCAACTCACGTCACAGAATTCGATTTTTACAGCAAGGCCAGCAGCCTATTGTCTGTCACTCTTTAAAAAGGTGAAGAGAACATGAGTTTAATCATTGATTGTCACGGTCACTACACGACCGCTCCCAAGGCTTTGGCCGATTGGCGCGAAAAACAAATCGCGACCTTAAACAGCCCTAGCCAAGCTCCGAAAGTGGCTGATTTGAAAATCAGCGACGACGAAATCCGCGAAACACTGGAAGCAAACCAGTTGAAATTCATGAATGAACGCGGTTCTGATTTGACCATCTTCTCACCACGCGCCAGTTTCATGGCCCACCACATTGGCGACTACCAAGTGTCGGCCACTTGGGCGGCAATTTGCAATGAATTGTGCTACCGCGTGGCGCAATTGTATCCCGACCGCTTCGTGCCTGCGGCCATGTTGCCACAGTCTCCAGGCGTGCCTGTGGAAACCTGTGTCGCCGAATTGGAACGCTGCGTCAACGAATACGGCAACGTCGGCATCAATTTGAATCCAGACCCATCGGGCGGCCATTGGACATCACCGCCGCTGACCGACAAATACTCCTTACCCGTCCTATTCTTTATATTTTGCTGGATACAATAAGCCGCATTCGTACAGAACCCGCCCAAAGTTACCAGAAAGATAACAGGAAGTCCGGCATACAACGGAGCCACCCCACCTGCCAGCGCCGCCTCCTTAATAGGCGTTCCGGCATCCAGGCCGAGAGCAAAACAGGCACTCATCACACCTGCCAGCAAAGCAACCAGCAACCCTTTTGTCAACGCAAAATCTTTCACGGCAGCCTTTTTTTCCTCCTCACTCATATTTCTGGAGCGTAGGCTGCCCGCATAACCGATAATGGCAATTCCCGCCAAAGTGATGCAAACACCAATAAGGAGCATCAGACCGTCACCGTGCAGCAAATCTTTCCCTGCAAACAGAGCCGGGAACAGGGTTCCGAAACCGGCACAGGTACCCAAAGCTATACTTTGTCCTAAAGCAACGCCCAAATAGCGCATACTCAATCCGAATGTCAGACCGCCGACACCCCAAAGGACACCGTAAATAATAGCCGGCAATGCACCACCGGCTCCCCAAAGTTCTATCAGGCTGCCATCGGCAGGAATGGCAAGTAAAGCGCCGAGCAGCGGAAAAACAAGCCAGGCAAAAATGCCCTGTACCAACCAGAAGTTTTCCCAGGACCAACCTTTGACTTTATTGATAGGTACATACGAGCTGCTCTGCCCAAAGCTTCCCACAGCGATAATTAATAATCCTATTAGTGTATTCATGATAATCAACGGTTAATGTTCTATGAGTAATGAAAGTAGCGGGCAAAGATATGCTTTCCCCGCTAAACACTATCACTAACTCTGATAAACTTAGTTACGTCTGGATGTAACCTCAGCTTCGTATTTTTCTATTTCAGCAATGAATTCTTCACCTACCGGAACATTATTCTTCAAACAGAACATATCCCAAACGGCATTCCAAGGCAAAGCTTTAGCTTCTTCCAACAGGGCAAGACGCTGGAAGCCCTGACCGGCAGCCTCATACTCGCGAAGTTTAGCCAACGGTTCCAGCAATGCCCGCAACATACATTTCTGTGCGGCACGGGTACCGATGACATAAGCGCCTATACGGTTGATGGAAGCATCGAAATAATCAAGACCGATGTGTACACGGTCCAAGGCATTGCAACGGACAATCTCCTGGAAGAGTTCGAGAGTCGGGTCATCCATAATAGTCACATGGTCGGAATCCCAACGTATCGGACGACTTACATGAAGCATCAGTTCGGGTACGAACAGCAACATGGACGAAACTTTATCAGCAGCACTCTCCGTAGGATGGAAGTGACCCGTATCGATTGTTATCAGTTTCTGGTGTTGCACGCTATAACCTACACAGAATTCATTAGAGCCCACTGTATAGCTTTCCAGACCGATACCGAATACTTTAGATTCCAGACAGTCCTTCATATTTTTATATTCCGTAGCAAAAATCCGGTCGAGAGAGTCTTTAAACAGTTCACGGTATTTCATACGGTTTACCGTAACATCCTTGCTACCGTCGTGTACCCAAAGATTCATGATGCAAGGATCGCCCTGACGGCGTCCCATCTCTTCCGCAATGGCACGGCAGCGTTTGGTATGTTCAATCCAGAAATCACGGATGCCTTTATCCGGATTGGCTAAAGACAAGTTACCGCTTTTAGGATGTGAGAAAGAAGTCGAGTTGAAATCCAGTTTCATCCCGTTTTCAGCCGCCCATTGCATCCAGCTTTCAAAATGTTTCACTTCCACCTGGTCACGGTCAACAAACGTACCGCCGAAATCACCGTAAATTTCATGCAGATTCAAGCGATGTTTGCCCGGTATATAAGAAGCGGCCTTTAAGATGTCGCTACGCAATTCTTCCATATTACGGGCCTTACCGGGATAATTACCTGTAGTCTGGATACCGCCGGTCAGCGAGCTGCCCGACTCAAAGCCGATAACATCATCGGCCTGCCAGCAGTGCATGGAGATTGCAACCTTCTGGAGCTGTTCCATTACCTTTTCCACATCTATCCCAAGAGCAGCATAACGTTCCTTTGCCACTTCATAAGCCTTTGTTATTAATTCTTCTTTCATGATACTGATTTATTTAATATGATTTTAAACATTAATGATTCATTGTCACCTGTTTGAAGTGTAAATATGCGGCATCCCACACGTCCGTATCTTCCGGATAGAAAGTTTCCAAAGAAATAGAACGATTGATTAACTGGCGCATGGAAGCAATATCCTTTGCCGTTCCCGCCGCCAATGCCTGAATCATGATATTACCGATTGCCGTAGCCTCAGACGGGCCTGCCACAACAGGAATACCGACAGCATTGGCTGTCCAACGGTTCAATAATTCATTACGGCTTCCTCCGCCAATAACGTGAAGTGTCTCTATCGGATGAGGAGAAAGAGTGCGAAGATTATCCAAAACCTGACGATAGCGCAGAGCAAGGCTCTCAAAGATACAACGTACAATTTGCCCCCGTGTCTGCGGAACAGGCTGATGAGAATCCGAACAGTACGTCTGTATAGCCTGTTCCATATCGGCAGGATTGGCAAACAGGACATCATCAGGATTAATCAGACTGCGGAACGGCTCACTGGCATTCGCTTCGGCTATCAGTTCCGGATAAGATGTCTGTCCCCACGCCGCACGGCAGCGTTCCAACAGCCACATCCCACAAATATTTTTCAATAGACGGATAGTGCCATCCACACCGCCTTCATTCGTAAAATTCAAAGATTCGGTTTCCTCTGTAATAACCGGCCCCTTCGTTTCCACTCCCATTAAAGACCAGGTTCCGCTGCTCAGATAGGCAAAATCAGGATTCATTGCAGGAACCGAAGCCACAGCAGAAGCCGTATCATGCCCGGCAACTGCGATTACAGGTATATCTCCCAATCCGGTCATGCGCTGTACTTCCTTTGTCAATGTTCCTATTTTCTCACCGGGATAAACAAAACGACCGAAATTACTTTCCGTCAGTCCGAGTTCGCGCAATAAAGCATCTTCCGGTTTACGGGTGTTTGCATTGACCAACTGCGCCGTACTGGCAATGGTATATTCCGTTACCATTTCACCGGTCAGCATATAACTCAAAGCATCCGGTATAAAAAGCAATTTATCGGCAGCAGCCAATGCACTGTCATTATTACGTCTCAATGTATCAAGCTGGAACAAAGAGTTGAAATTCATCACTTGAATACCCGTCCACTCATAGACCTGCTTGCGGGCAACCTTTTTAAAGAAAGCCTCAGGCGCTCCGGCCGTATGAGGATCACGGTACGAATAAGGCTGACGAAGAAATCCGCCGTCTTTACCTACACAGACAAAATCCACTCCCCATGTATCAATACCGATGGAAGTAATTTCCACATCCTTCTTCTGAGCGACTATTTTCAGTCCTTCGATAATATGCCGGTAAAGCTCATATATATCCCAATAAAAATGTCCGCCGGTTTCAATCAGATGATTCGGGAACCGATTCACATCTTCCATTTCCAATCCTTCCGGTGTGAAAGTTCCCAAGATGGTACGGCCGCTGGTAGCTCCCAAATCGACCGCAAAAAAACATTGTTTCATGGTAATTAGTTTTAGTCGCTATTTCATGATACAAAAATAGGGGAATCATCCCCTATTCCTTGTACTTATTTTGACTGAAAGGGTGTCAGATTTGACAATCCGTTTCATCCGCTATTACCACATCCGGTCTTCTATTTCACATCCTCACAAAAACGGGTGACAATTTGCTCGCCTTCCGTATTCCGGATGGTTACGTTCTTCATCGTAACGGCCTTGCTATAAACAAATTCGGCTCCCAATCGGGAAGTTATATCAACATCTTCCAAAACCACATTTTCAATCGGCATTTCCGGGATACCGTTGAAGAACAATGCACGACGGGCGCCTGCGCATACCAAATTCTTCACATGAATATTCCGGAAACAAGGAGTTGTTTCATCCACAGGAAGAGGATCTACTTTAGCCGGAACTTTTTCACCGCTCTCCAACACTTCAACGGCAGATTTTCCACCATAATAAAGATTGAAAGTAATCGGTTCGGTCGGAATATCCATCATAGACACATTGGTAATCCATATATTTTCAACAATACCGCCACGACCACGCTTGCTCTTAAAACGCAGTCCCACATCCGTTCCCAGGAACTGGCAATTGCTGACGGATACATTACGTACCCCGCCACTCATCTCACTGCCGACAACGAAACCTCCATGACCTTTAAATACCGTACAGCCATCTACCACTACATTTTCGCAAGGACGTGCACGACGGCGGCCATCTTCATCCTTACCGCTTTTCAGACAGATTCCGTCATCTCCCACATCAAAGGTAGAATTCACAATCAGCGCGTTTTTACAAGATTCCAAATCCAGTCCGTCACCGTTCTGCGCATAGCTCGGATTACGCACCTGCACATCTTCAACCAGCACATTCTCACACATCAGCGGATGCAGGTTCCATGCCGGAGAGTTCTGGAAAATCACCCCTTGCAACCACACATTCTTACACTCTATCAGACTCACCATCACCGGACGAAGGAAATGACGGACACTTTGCCACTCTTCCTCCGTTTTCAGATTCTGGGGGACATTCATATTGCTGATAGTATCCCCTTTCAAAGTTTCAGGATAAGGGAACCAGTAGGTAGGACGTTTATATACACCGCCACGGGCTGTTGTCTGCTTCCAGACGCTCTCCGTAACCTTCTCACGCTTCAACGGACGCCAGTAATGGCCGTTTCCGTCAATTGCCCCTTCGCCGGTTATAGCTACATTTTCCAGGTTACGGCCGGAAATCGGAGACTGGCAACGGCGGGTATCCAACCCCTCAAACACTGTTTCCACCAAAGGATAGAGGTCCACATCAGGAGAGAAAAGGATAACAGCCCCTTTTTCCAAATGCAAGTCAATATTGCTTTTCAATACGATTGGCCCTGTAAGCCAAACACCGGCAGGAACAACAAGATGTCCTCCCCCTTGTTCGGAAAGGGCATTGATTGCATCGGCAAAAGCCGATGTACATAGAGTTTCCCCATTACCGACGGCATTAAACTCTTTCAGATTGACCGTACGGTCGGGAAATCTCGGCGCTTCCACACGAGGCATGTCAAAAGGCAGGTTACGATAGACAGCTTCATATTTATAGTCCGCAGACTGGCAAGAACTGAATATCCATAAACAAACAGCAGCAATTACATACAATGGTTTTGTCATTCTTAATAGCGTTTTAAAGTTAGCAAACATACCGGAACATCTTATTCCGATACATGTATTAATTATCTCCTAAATAATAAGACGGTACGGGTGCTTGAGGATACCCCATGCTACGATGAGCCACATAACTACGGTACAAAGCGTCCTGCATCAACGTTACCCTACGGTCTGTCGCAGGAATATCGGTGCGGTAAATACGCAGTTCGCCGGGCAAAGCCGTTATCAGTTCCTCGCGCCAGTCACCTTCCATATCAGCCATCAGTAATATATCCCCCTTGATATTTTCCGTTAATATCTCACCTTTCCATTTCCAGATGCTCTGGCTACGTCCACCGGAAGAAGAGCCTGCTCCCCAACGGTTATCGTCTCCCTTAAATGTCTCACGCAACAAATCAGCATCCCACCATATCCAGTTACGGCAGCCGGGTATCTCATCTTGAGCTACTTGCAGTTTCTTCCCGTCGGCAGTAAGCAAATATCTGTCGGTACTCCCCCCCTTACGGTCTTCGCTGGCAAAACACTCCAAACCGGGATGAGCAGGATCAAAATCCGTTACCATACCGTCACCTACATGATAAGTAGTATGACCGATGCTCCATATCAATTTACCCGTAGCCGCATCCACTACTGAAACGCCACGGCCATCTTCCTTTTTGGGTTCACTTACCATAAACACCTGCATGCCTTCCCTATCGGGATGCAACTTGCAAAGATATGCCTTGTCGCTATGTCCCAAGCCCGAAGACCACAAAAGTGTTCCGTTATCATCAAGCATACAGGAACCTAACATAACCTCATCACGGCCATCACCGTCCACATCGGCAGTAACCATGCTGTGCGCACCCATACTACGGACAATAGGATTCTCCTCATCACCATCCCAACGCCATGCACGTTCCAATTTACCGTTTTTCAACATCCAGGCATCCACAACCATCAGCTTGTAAGTGCCGCGTGCCGCCAATATAAACGGGGTCTTTCCGTCTAAATAGGCAACCCCCATCTGGTTACGATTCTGACGAATCAGATTTCCGTAACGGTCATTGCGCTCAGGCCAATCCACCCGGTCTATCTCCTGTCCGGTCATGCCGTCCAGTACGGAAAGATATTCACTCCCGCCGCAAACACGTCCTTTCTCGTTTTTCACATAGTCAGTACCCGCTGTTTTAATCGCCACCTCAGCCTTACCGTCACCATTGAAATCGTATACGATGAAAGGCGAGTACCAGATACCCGGTTCAATCCCCGGTCCCATATCGTATGTCCATAGGTAAGTACCGTCACTCAAATAAGCGGATATTTTATACGTTTTTCCGGTAGTATCACCCGGCATGCCCGGATCTACGTTCGTTTCGGGAGTACGGACGATATAATCATAAGTTCCGTCCCCGTTCAGGTCGGCCAATGCTATCTTTCCTGCTTTTGCATTATCTTTCAAGCGGATAGATGTATAAGGCTTCAAATCGGACAACACAACCTTCCGTTTTTCCGATACAACCGGCTTCTGTCCTTTTGCAACAGCTTCCACCCAATAGACGGCTTGTGCATGAGGAGCGGTGTCCACAAAGTCACAAGTACGGGAAACGGCCTTTTTCGTCAGGCGGCAAGCCTTTCCGCCCACCTCACGATATACATGGAAAGCCGTGGCGGGAGCATCCGATGCCAGCAAACGCCAGCTGAGATACACGGATTTGCCGTCCCGGGAAGGGGCAACCGCCAGTCCGCGATTTAAATTTTCAGTAATCCGCTCTTGGGCAAATCCCTCTACCAACGGTTTCGGTTCATGCTTAGGATCAAGGATTTCATAGAAATAGTTTCGTTCACGCGGGTCTTGAGCATATAAGGAGCAGAAAGCGCAAACAAGCGCTACTCCGCCCAGACTGATTTTTTTCATTGCATTTCGTTTTTAGTTATCTTCAGTGGTATAATACGTACAGGGCCTAATAATCCGCTTGGCACAGGTTCCCAACCGGCATAAGTCCCTTTTTTATAACCAAGCGCTGCAATATTTATATCTTTGAAGATGCGCCACTTCACTCCACGGCGATCCATATCGGCTATGCGATTGGCAGGTAGATTGGTTACTTCTATTTCCAAAGTATTCTTTCCCGGACACAGGTATTGCCCGACGGAGCAACAATAGGGCACAGCCCATAAAGTGGCAACATTCCGGCCATTGATACGTACACGGGCACTTTCACGGACATCGCCAAGTGAGAGTAACCAGTCCTGGGCCGATGCCGGATTTTCAATCACAAAAGTGGTTGTATAACAGCCTGTTCCCATCGTCGTTTTAGCACCTTCAAAGGATAAATCCGTCCATGAGCCCAAAGCAACGGAATCCGGCACACTATGTACCGCAGGAACGCTTTCCACAAACCGCAGGTTCCATAAGCCGGACAGTTCGACAGCTCCCCGTGCAGCAGTCTGATACTTCCATTCCGGAGCTTGTACGTCAACTTCCGTAAAAGTTTTCAATATGGCAGATTCTCCGGAAGCCAATTGCAAATAAACTTCCGTCTTTCCATCCTTCTGACGCAAGCGAGCCTTGCCGGAAACGCCGTTCATCGGATTATAAAGCATGGCCGAACGTGCAGGCACAGCCAACGGTATCCAACTTTCCGTATCTTTTCCGGTCAGTGCAGAAATGAAATAATGATAACCTTCCGGGTTCTTCCGACGGATACAGCTCAAATCAAAAGAAGTTTTCATCGCTTCCGGTATAGCAGCAGTCTGCGCCAGTGTACGGACATAATCCGTACCGAAGAACACCGTCTTACCTTTACCTTGTTTATTTCCTAATTTCTTTACCTGCTCCAGAGTACCCTTAAAGTCCGTACGGCGCTGCTCCAACCTGGCATACCCCGGAACATCCTCCGGATACCGGTCCAGAAACACAACGGTCGCTCCCTCTTTTGCCAATTCGAGCAGGCGGGCAAGTACGTCCGCAGGCATTAAACGTGCACCGGGAACAACCAATGCTTTATAAACTGTTCCGCCTGACGTCACAATTTTCTTATCACGGCAGGTGGCCGTACGAATGAAGTTATCGGAAATATAATCCATATCATAACCGGCATCGTTAATGCGGTGCACCGCTTCTATAAAACCCGGAGCACGCCGTGCCATTTTATGAATATCAAACATCAGCAGACGTCCGTCCTGCTCCTGCCACATATCATATACCGGCAAATACACAAGGAAGTCATTATCCGGCTGTCCCATCTGCAAAAAACTCTGGCAACGGGATATGTATTGAAAGAAAGCAGGCGCATCACGCCAGATGCTGTTCGTCGGACTCATATCCACCGTAGCATAAAACTTCCAGCCGGGCCAGGCAGCCTCAGCAGGAGAATAAGTCGTACCATGGAAGAAAGTATGATTGACGCCGGAAACGAACATGAGGTCGATATCCGGCTTGCACTGTGACAGAGAAGTGCGGAAATGTTCCGTCAGCCAAGTAAAAGTTTCTGAAGAAGTATAAGGTTTACCGGCAATATGAGCGCCCGAAGATGCGTATTTCAACATGGAGAGGTCGGAATCATTGGGACGCGTCAGCGAATCCTTACGCAATCCCCGTATACCGAAATCAGACAAACCGAAACCTTCGCACTCCGGAATATCCACCGTAGCATAAAGGTCTATCAGATTTCCCGGCGAGCCATGAGCCTGATTTCTGGTTTTAGCCCCGTGCCGATGCGCCCACTCCGTCCACTGACGGGTGAAATTCTCCTGCAACAGTTCACCGAGAGTTTCACGATAATCGGAGATGATACGCCGGGTCTTGTCCGAACGCTCCCCTGCCGCCAGAAACTCCGGCAGGTGTTCTTCCAGTTTATAACCGCGACGCGCCAGAAACTCATCAAAAAGTCCTTCCGACCAGTCCGCCCCGTAAACCTCATAGGAGTCGTTAAAGAAATTATGGGGATAAGCTGTAGCACCACCTGCCGTATCCTTGAACTTTCCGTCAAAAGCGCGTTCAAAGCGTCCGAGATAGTTTTTCACGGCACGGGCCGAGAAATGATTCATCACATACCCCTCACCGCCGGGTGCCGCACGCTTCACCTTCTGCAAAGTCTTGCCGCAAAAGGCGGCAATCAAACGCCAGCTACCTTTCGGAGCTTTCCAGCATAACATTCCGTCTTTTACCTTATCCGTCAAATCCAGACACTTCCCCATATCGGAAAAGGCCATCAGACGCTCCAATTTGGCATAAGGCTTTTGTTTTTTATCGGCAACCTCTATTCTCTGATCAAGCGTATTCCCGCCTTCTAACCGATATTCCGTAACAAACAGTTTGCAGGCGGCATCCTCTATCCCCACTTCAGGGCCTCCGAAAGGCCAGCCGGTACCGGTGTTCATATCAATCTGCATGCCCAGACGGGACGCTTCACTTTCCGTATATTGCAGCATCTGCATCCATCGGGGGGAGAGAAACGGAATATCCTTCGCATCATTTCCCTGTACGCCATAAATCGGAGTAATCTCCATCGTACCCATTCCCGCCGCAGCATATGCTTCCAGATTACGGGTCAGGTTTTCCTTATCCACCGCACTTCCCATCCACCACCAGCGTGCAGCCGGTTTGGCATCCAAACCAATCTCCGGCCACGAAACATCTTGTGCAGACAAAAAACCTGCACAAAATGCAAACATGGCAATACAAAACAATCGATTCATACCTATTTTATTTTCTCCAGTTCCAGACATCCCATAATGAACGGTCCCGTTGCTTTGGCGTCATTATCTCTCATCTTTTCACCTATATAATATTCAAAACTTCCGTCGCGATACGGATGACCGCCCAAACCGCCAACCTGGCAACAACGGGTCAGAGTCAGCGTTCCGTCCTGTTTCTCCACCAGCAATTTATCTTTCAAGCCCTGCAGAGCCTTTTCCGCTACAGCGCGGTATCTGGCATCGATATATCCTTTATTCACTGCTTTTGCATAAGCATACATACATTGGGTAGTCACGGATGCCTCAGGGAAATTACCCTTGCGTTTAGGCTGGTCGATAACCTGATACCAAAGTCCCGCCTTATCCTGATATTTCGGCAATGTCTCCGCCAATCCGCGGATATAGCCAATCATGTCGGCACGTCCCGGATGATTTTCGGGTATATAATCCAAAGCATCCACCAGCGCCATAAACCACCAGCCTATACTGCGCCCCCAGAAGTTGGGAGAATGTCCGGTTTCCGGGTTCGCCCAACGCTGGCTCTTGCTTTCGTCCCACGCATGATGATACAGTCCTGTCTTAGCATCATAGGTATGTTTATGGCAGAGACGGAACTGTTTCACCGCCTCGTCAATCCATTCCGGTTTATTGAATTCCGCACCATACTGCGCCATAAACGGAGAAGCCATATACAGTCCGTCCAGCCACATCTGATGCTGATAAATCAGTTTATGCCAGAATCCGCCTTCCAAAGTACGGGGCTGGTTCTTCAACTGTTTGATAAGGATATCCATTGCCGCTTTATATCGTTGGTCGCCGGTTTCACGGTAAAGGTCAAACAGCACCTTTCCGGAGTTAATGAAATCCAGGTTATAAGTGGACTTGTCATACAGATGGATTTCTCCCTTTTCATTAATCAGAGAGTCGGCCCATTGCTTCACATAATCATAGTAACGACGTTCGCCCGTTGCTTTCCACATCTGCAACATGGCGCAGCAACCCACTCCCTGGGCATAACCGAAGAACAGGCGCTTGCCGTGATCCAACCGGTAAGCCTGCGGGAAACGCATCATCTCGGAGTCGGCAAACCAACGTGCATACGAGCCTTGTTCCCATGTATCCGTACGGAAAGGCACTGCGGGCAAACCCGACTTATTATAAAGATTTACACGGAAGAAGTTACAAAAGCCGTAACGTACGGCAACCGGCTCCGCCACCTGCGGAGCGGAAACTTCCAGCCGGCTGCCTTTTATCACAGCCACCGCCGGATAGAAACGCCGGTCGGCTCCCGCAACCAGAAAGCCCTTGACCGGAGCATTCTCAGGTGTCATCAAACCGTCTTCGGCATATTCAAAACTCAATACAGCCTTATTGCCGCTGACTTTCATCGTTTTGAAGAGCGGGCCGGAGTATGCCACATCCTTCCCATATTGTTTGGCAAGCGCCCACAAAGCCATGCGTTCACCCGCCACGCGCTTATTACGCGGATGAATATCCGTAGAATCCGCCGCATCCGTAACAACCGCCATGCCCACATTCTTCAGCCCGCTTTGCCATGTTTTGAGCTGTGCTTCACGAATACCGGCCGGCTGTCCTTTATGCGGAGCAATCTGCATGAAATAGAACGGCATGTCGGGTTGCTTCCATTCTTTCCGCCAACTGTTAATCATATTGGTGAATACCTGCTGATATTTTTCATGACGAATGGCATTCGATTCTCCCTGATACCAGATATTTCCTTTCACCGTATATCCCAGAATAGGATGAATCATACCGTTCCAAAGCGTAGCGGGGACCTTGCAATATCCCTTCTCCTGCTTCACATTCTTCAAAGCAAAATCTTCAAGTACATCTGCATAGAGCGGATTGTTCTTCATAACACTCATTTTCGTCCACGATTCCGCATGCGTGCCTCCCCATGTAGACTGTATCATACCTACCGGCACATTCAATTCCTTATGCAACCGGCGTCCGAAAACGAATCCCACAGCCGAGAAGTCATACAGGTTTTTCGGCGTGCACACCAGCCACCGGCCTTGACAGTCATCCATTTCACCGTCGGGAGCCAACTGATGTTCCACCCGGAACAGACGAAGTTCCGGATAATCCGCGTCCTTCATCTCCTCGGCTTCCGTTATCATACCGGTCATCCATTTTTTATCGGGATGCCTGGAAACCGGATATTCCATATTGGATTGTCCGGTACAGAGCCATACTTCACCTACCAGTACATTATTAATAGTAATCGTATTCTCACCGCTCACCGTAACAGACTGCCCTTTTGCAGCCGCAGGCGTTTTCAGCTTCACAGTCCATTTGCCGTCAGCCGCAGCCTTGGTTGTCACGGTTTTATCCGTCCATGACGCTTTTACCGAAACCCGTTCACCGGGCGTTGCCTTTCCCCACAGATTGACTTGCGCGTTTTGCTGCAATACCATATTGTCGGAAAAGATAGCCGGAAGTACCACTTTGGCAGAAACGGAACCTGCCAATACTAAAAGAAAGGAAATTAATCCAAGTAGTTTTTTCATGTGCCTTTGATAGTTTTAATAGAATTAAGAAATGAACTTTATTCTGTATTGCAAAAATAAGAGCTTCACGGCAAACGGACTCTGAGCCTTTTGGCAGTTCTCTTATTGTTTTTGTCGTTTATCACCTACTCCACCCCGCCCAAGACACGGTTATACTTGCCGTTTCTCTTACGGCAGCCAGGAACAAACCGCACGCAGACAGCTTGCACTTACCCCACACTGAGTTTTTCAGGCTACCTGTCTGAAGTTGTCGCAAAGATATAATTAAAAGATTTCCGATAAAAGGCTTTTAATTATATTCCAAACCTGCATACATATACCGTCTTTTTTACGTTTTTTGCATATTAAAGAATAAAAAAATCCCATTTCTGTATATTCTTTCCAAAATATTCCCTACTTTTGCACCAACCTAAGAATAATTATACAGAAACATGAAAAAGAAAGCCAATCGGTTAGATGCCATCAAGATGATTATCTCAAGCAAAGACATCAGTTCTCAGGAAGAGCTGTTGCAGGCTTTGGGCAAAGAGGGCTTTGAGCTGACACAAGCCACCTTGTCACGCGACTTGAAACAGTTGAAAGTAGCCAAAGCGGCCAACATGAACGGGAAATATGTATATGTTCTTCCCAACAACATCATGTACAAGCGCAGCAACGACCAGAGCGCAAGCGAAATGCTGATGACCAGCGGCTTCATTTCCCTCCATTTCTCCAAGAACATTGCCGTCATCCGCACCCGGCCCGGCTATGCCAGCAGCATGGCTTATGACATCGACAACCGCGAATGTCCCGCCGTACTGGGCACCATTGCCGGCGACGACACGATCATGATGGTTCTGCACGAGGCTGCATCCCACGAAGAGGTGCGTATGTTTCTGTCACAAATCATTCCTAACATAAAGTAAACCTGTACAACTATATTACAACGAATATATAACGAAATAAAAGAAATGGATTCGAAACAGATTGATGTGATGGTGGCCGACGCCTCACATGAAGTTTACGTGGATAAGATTTTGGATACCATCCGAGAAGCTGCCAAGGTGCGCGGAACGGGCATCGCAGAACGCACACACGAATATGTGGCGACTAAAATGAAAGAAGGAAAAGCTATCATAGCTTTATGTGGAGACGAATTTGCAGGTTTCACCTACATAGAAAGCTGGGGAAACAAGCAGTACGTGGCAACATCGGGCCTCATCGTACATCCCGATTACCGCGGCTTGGGACTGGCCAAACGTATCAAGACGGCTTCTTTCCGCCTGGCACGCCTGCGGTGGCCCAAAGCCAAGATATTCAGTCTGACCAGCGGAGCGGCCGTTATGAAAATGAATACCGAACTGGGCTACGTACCGGTTACTTTCAATGAACTGACAGACGACGAGGCTTTCTGGAAAGGCTGCGAGGGCTGTATCAACCATGACATACTGGTGGCCAAAAACCGGAAGTTCTGCATTTGCACGGCAATGCTTTACGACCCGAAGTTACACGAGGAAGATAAAATATAATTAATTATAGATTTTGAATTATGAATGGGAACACACAGACTCGTTTACAAGCCTGATTCCCAATTTATAATTCAACATTCAAAATTCATAAGTATTATGGAAAAGAAGAAAAAAGTAGTAGTTGCATTCAGCGGTGGTCTGGACACCTCATTCACAGTTATGTATCTGGCCAAAGAGAAAGGATACGAGGTATATGCGGCTTGTGCCAATACCGGCGGTTTCAGCCCCGAACAGCTGAAGACAAACGAAGAGAACGCCTACAAACTGGGTGCTGTAAAATATATTACTTTGGACGTAACGCAGGAATATTACGAAAAGAGCTTGAAATACATGGTATTCGGCAACGTATTGCGTAACGGTACTTATCCTATTTCCGTAAGCTCCGAACGTATATTCCAGGCGCTGGCCATTGCACGCTACGCCAACGAAATCGGCGCAGATGCCATTGCACATGGTTCGACCGGTGCGGGTAACGACCAGATTCGTTTCGACATGACTTTCCTTGTCATGGCTCCGGGCGTGGAAATCATCACGCTGACACGCGACATGGCTTTGAGCCGCCAGGAAGAGATAGATTATCTGAACAAGCACGGCTTTGCAGCCGACTTCGCCAAACTGAAATATTCCTATAACGTAGGTCTGTGGGGTACTTCCATTTGCGGCGGTGAGATTCTGGACTCCGCACAGGGACTTCCCGAAAGCGCCTATCTGAAACATTGCACCAAAGAAGGCAGCGAACAGTTGCGCCTGACCTTCGAGAAGGGTGAGCTTAAAGCGGTCAACGATGAAAAATTCGACGACCCCATCAAGGCTATCCAGAAGGTAGAGGAAATCGGTGCGGCTTACGGCATCGGCCGTGATATGCACGTAGGCGACACGATTATCGGTATCAAGGGCCGCGTAGGTTTCGAGGCAGCCGCTCCCATGCTGATTATCGGCGCACACAAGTTCCTTGAGAAATACACATTAAGCAAATGGCAGCAATACTGGAAAGACCAGGTAGCCAACTGGTACGGTATGTTCCTGCACGAAAGCCAGTACCTGGAACCGGTAATGCGCGACATCGAAGCCATGCTGGAGTCCTCGCAACGCAATGTAAACGGTACTGCGATTCTCGAACTTCATCCGCTCTGTTTCTCTACCGTAGGCGTGGAAAGCGACGACGACCTTGTAAAGAACAAATTCGGCGAATACGGTGAAATGCAGAAAGGCTGGACTGCGGAAGACGCCAAAGGTTTCATCAAGGTGACTTCTACCGCACTGCGTGCCTATTACTCAAACCACAAAGACGAAGAAATCTAAATGATGAACCGGAAGCAAAAATTAACGCGCCCCCGAAACGGAAGAATGCTTTCCGGCGTATGTGCAGGACTGGCAAACTTTTTCGGACTCGACGTGTCACTGGTACGCATCATCTACGTTTTTGCTACGATCTTCACTGCGTTTGCAGGTACGCTTATATATATCATACTATTAGTTATAATACCAGAAGAACCCAATAGATATTATCAACATGATTAAAGTAGGAATCATCGGCGGAGCCGGATACACGGCAGGCGAACTGATACGCCTGTTACTGAACCATCCCGAAGCGGAAATCGTATTCGTAAACAGCTCGAGCAATGCCGGCAACAAAATAACCGACGTACACGAAGGGTTGTACGGAGAGACGGATTTAACGTTTACCGACGAACTTCCGTTGGACGAAATCGATGTGCTTTTCTTCTGCACGGCGCATGGCGACACCAGAAAATTCATGGAAAGCCACAACGTACCGGAAGACCTGAAGATAATCGACCTCTCCATGGACTATCGCATCAAGAGCGACGACCATGACTTCATCTACGGCCTTCCCGAGCTGAACCGCCGTGCCACCTGCACGGCAAAGCATGTTGCCAACCCCGGCTGCTTCGCCACCTGCATCCAGTTGGGCCTGCTTCCGCTTGCCAAGCATCTGATGCTGAACGGCGATATTATGGTGAATGCCATCACCGGCAGCACCGGTGCGGGCGTCAAGCCGGGAGCTACGAGCCACTTCAGCTGGCGCAACAACAACCTGAGTGTGTACAAGGCTTTCGAGCACCAGCACGTGCCCGAAATCAAGCAATCGCTCAAACAGCTCCAGAACAGTTTCGATTCGGACATTGATTTCATCCCTTATCGCGGTGATTTTCCCCGCGGCATCTTTACCACTATCGTGATAAAGACCAAAGTGGCGTTGGAAGAGATTGTCCGCATGTATGAAGAGTATTATGCCAAAGACTCCTTCACGCATATCGTCGGCAAGAACATCGATTTGAAGCAGGTTGTCAACACCAACAAATGCCTTATCCATTTGGAAAAGCACGGCGACAAGCTCCTTATCATCTCCTGCATAGACAACCTGCTGAAAGGAGCCAGCGGACAAGCCGTACATAACATGAACCTGATGTTCAATCTGGAAGAGACTGTCGGTTTGAGACTGAAACCCAGTGCTTTCTAAAGTATCTTTAATTTGTAATCAGTTACTGAAAGAATGAAACTATTCGATGTATATCCCCTTTTTGACATCAATATTGTCAAAGGAAAAGGCTGCCATGTATGGGACGATAAAGGTACGGAGTACCTCGACCTTTATGGCGGTCATGCAGTAATCTCTATCGGACATGCACATCCGCACTATGTAGAGATGCTCGGCAAGCAAGTAGCCACGCTTGGATTCTATTCCAACTCCGTTATCAACGAACTGCAACAGCAACTGGCAGAACGGTTGGGAAAGGTCTGCGGATACGATGATTATTCCCTTTTCCTTATCAACAGCGGAGCCGAAGCCAACGAAAACGCGTTGAAGCTCGCTTCGTTCCATAACGGACGGACCCGCGTGGTATCCTTCTCGAAAGCTTTCCACGGACGTACTTCATTGGCGGTAGAGGCAACCGACAATCCCAAAATCATTGCTCCCATCAACAACTGCGGACACGTTACCTATCTCCCGCTGAATGATACAGAGGCGATGAAAGCCGAACTGGCGAAAGGCGATGTATGCGCTGTAATCATCGAAGGCATTCAGGGAGTGGGCGGCATACAGTTGCCCACCGACGAGTTTATGCAAGCCTTGCGCAAGGCCTGTACAGAGCACAATACGGTACTGATTCTGGACGAAATCCAAAGCGGTTACGGACGTAGCGGCAAGTTCTTCGCCCATCAGTACAACGGTATCAAGGCCGACATCATCACCGTGGCCAAAGGCATAGGCAACGGATTCCCGATGGCGGGCGTACTTATCAGTCCGATGTTTACTCCTGTTTACGGCCAGCTCGGAACCACTTTCGGCGGAAATCATCTGGCTTGCAGCGCTGCGCTTGCCGTACTGGATGTCATAGAGCAGGAAGCTCTTGTAGAGAATGCCGCCCAAGTAGGCGCATACCTGATGGAAGAGCTGAAGAAATTCCCGCAAATCAAGGAAGTGCGCGGACGCGGACTGATGATTGGCCTCGAATTTGAAGAGCCTGTCAAAGAACTGCGTTTGAGGTTACTGAAAGAACAGCATGTCTTTACCGGTGTCAGCGGCACGAACGTACTCCGCCTGTTGCCGCCCCTGTGTCTCGGCATGGACGAAGCGAACCTCTTCCTGGAACGTTTTAAGAAAGCACTTTGACAATTTACGGATAATCAGCCGGCAAAAGATACGACCGAAAGAAGAATACCTTCCTGTTTCGGTCGTTTTTTCATTAAAATCTTTACCTTTGCCCGAAGACAACTTTTTAAATGACAAGATGATATGAAAACAGCAATTATCGGTGCAGGAAATATGGGCGGCTCCATCGCCCGCGGTCTGGCAAAAGGAACCATCATCCCCGCCAGCGACATCATTGTTTCTAATCCCACGCAAGGCAAACTGGATGCGTTAAAGGCTGAGTTCCCCGCTTTGCAAACCACACGCGACAATCAGGAAGCCGTTACCGGCGCCGAGCTCATCATACTCGCCGTCAAACCGTGGCTGATAAAACCGGTGGTAAGCGAACTCAAGCTGAAAAGCAAGCAGATACTTATCTCCGTAGCTGCCGGCATCCCTTTCGAAGAACTGGCACACTACGTGGCAGACAAGGAGATGACCATGTTCCGCCTCATCCCCAACACCGCCATCAGCGAGATGGAAAGCATGACGCTCATTGCAAGCCGTAACGCCAGCAAGGAACAGGAACAGCTTTTGCTCGACATCTTCAACCAGATGGGACTTGCCATGCTGATTCCCGAAGATAAGATAGCGGCAACCACCGCCATGACTTCCTGCGGCATCGCTTATGTACTGAAGTATATCCAGGCAGCCATGCAGGCCGGAATAGAACTGGGCGTTTACCCCAAGGACGGCATGCGCATGATAGCCCAGTCGGTAAAAGGCGCCGCCGAACTGATTCTGAACAACGACACGCATCCCGCCATAGAGATTGACAAGGTATGCACTCCCGGCGGAATTACAATCAAGGGTATCAACGAACTGGAACATCAAGGATTCTCTTCCGCCATTATCAATGCCATCAAAGCAAGTAAATAACCGTACTAATCCACTTAATAAAAACCACATGGACGAACAGATTAAACAAATAGCCGAACGCCTGCGCGGACTGCGCGACGTATTGGAATTGAATGCCGAAGACATCGCCCGCGATTGCGACATCCCGGCAGAAGAGTACCGTCTTGCCGAAACGGGAGAATTCGACATCTCCGTAAGCATGCTGCAAAAGATAGCCCGCCGTTACGGCATCGCACTGGATGCCCTGATGTTCGGCGAAGAGCCGAAGATGAGCAGCTACTTCCTTACCCGTGCCGGCAAGGGAACCAGCATCGAGCGCACAAAAGCCTATAAATACCAGTCACTGGCTGCCGGCTTCATGAACCGCAACGCCGACCCGTTCATCGTCACCGTCGAACCCAAGCCGGATAACGAGCCGATACACTACAACAGTCACTCCGGACAGGAATTCAACCTTGTACTGGAAGGCCGCATGATGCTGAGCATCGACGGCAAAGACTTGATTTTAAACGAAGGAGACAGTTTGTATTTCAACTCCAAACTGCCTCACGGCATGAAAGCGCTGGACGGAAAGAAAGTACGTTTCCTTGCCGTAATCATGTAACAACACATAGAAGAACGGAGAATGAAGAAATTCCAAAAGTTATGGTAGAAAGATTTTTATCGCAAACGTCCTTTACATCTCAAGAGGACTTCATCAAGAATTTAAAGATTAACGTACCGGAGAATTTCAATTTCGGTTATGACGTAGTGGATGCCTGGGCGGCCGAACATCCCGACAAGCCCGCACTGCTCTGGACCAATGACAAGGGCGAGCACATCCAGTTCTCATTTGCCGACATGAAACGCTATACGGACATGACGGCTTCCTATTTCCAGAGCCTCGGCATCGGCCACGGCGATATGGTAATGCTCATTCTGAAACGCCGCTATGAGTTCTGGTTCAGCATCATCGCACTGCATAAGCTGGGAGCCGTCGTTATCCCCGCCACACACCTGCTTACCAAGAAAGATATTGTATACCGCTGCAATGCCGCAGACATCAAGATGATTGTCTGTGCCGGCGAAAGCGTCATTACCGACCACATCACGGCTGCCATGCCCGACTCTCCGAGTGTGAAGAAGCTGGTCAGCGTAGGCCCGGAGATAGCCGAAGGTTTTGAGGACTTCCACAAAGGCATTGCCGATGCCGCCCCTTTCGCACGACCGGAGCATCCCAACAGCAACGACGATATTTCTTTGATGTACTTCACCAGCGGCACTACCGGCGAACCCAAAATGGTGGCGCACGACTTCACGTATCCGTTGGGGCACATCGTTACCGGAAGTTTCTGGCACAACCTGCACGAAAACAGCCTGCACCTCACCATTGCCGATACGGGCTGGGGTAAAGCCGTATGGGGCAAGCTGTACGGACAATGGATAGCCGGAGCCAACATCTTTGTATACGACCACGAGAAATTCACTCCTGCCGATATTCTGACAAAGATACAGGACTATCACGTCACCTCGCTTTGTGCACCGCCTACCATCTTCCGGTTCCTGATTCACGAAGACCTGACGAAGTACGACCTCTCTTCATTGCAGTATTGCACCATTGCCGGAGAAGCGTTGAACCCCGCCGTATTCGATACATTCAAGAAACTGACAGGCATCAGCCTCATGGAAGGTTTCGGACAGACCGAAACCACCCTTACCGTAGCCACCATGCCGTGGATGCAACCCAAGCCGGGCAGCATGGGATTGCCCAATCCCCAATACGACGTAGACCTGATAGACCATGACGGCCGTTCGGTAGAGGCCGGTGAACAAGGACAGATTGTAATCCGTACCGACAAAGGCAAGCCGCTCGGTCTGTTCAAGGAATATTACCGCGATGCCAACCGCACCCGCGAAGCATGGCACGACAACATCTATTACACCGGCGACGTTGCCTGGAAGGACGAGGACGGCTACCTCTGGTTTGTAGGCCGCGCCGACGACGTTATCAAGAGCAGCGGTTACCGCATCGGCCCGTTCGAAGTGGAAAGCGCCCTGATGACGCATCCCGCAGTTATAGAATGTGCCATCACCGGAGTTCCCGATGAAATACGGGGACAAGTGGTGAAAGCCACCATCGTACTGTCCAAAGACTATAAGAACCGCGCCGGCGAGGAACTGGTCAAGGAGTTGCAGAACCACGTAAAGAAAGTGACCGCTCCTTACAAATACCCCCGTGTCATAGAGTTCGTTGACGAACTTCCCAAGACCATCAGCGGTAAGATACGCCGTGTGGAAATCCGGAAGAACGACGAGAAATAACCGCTTCGGAATAAGCAGAAGCATAGATGGCTTGTAAAAGAGACAGCGGTTGTATCAAAATGATGACTGACGTATTATCTGTCATTCTATAATTGATACAACCGCTGTCCTGTTCTTTGGAATAAAGCCTACAGCTTCCGCACTATATTCTGCAAACTCTTCTCTGCCGGCGACCACACATTCTCGGCCAATGCCGCCATACGAGGAAAGGGCGAGAACTCCGTTTCCATGTAACAGGAATATACCCTGTTCATAAGCACCCCGGATAAGTTCAGTCTGTTGAATGGTCAACGAATAAGGAAGCCACCGGAAATTCCACTGTTATTCCGATTGACCAGCATATTTCTTGAATAACATAGATGACGAATTATTAACCTTGCAAATATAAGATTTTCATGCAAATAAAAAGATAAAAGGATTATATTTGCACAAGATTCAGAGAACGCCACGACATCATGAATAGTAAAATGCGGACCGGAAGAGATATGATTCTCTTAATGATTATACTGTTCCTGTCCGATAATATATGCGCACAAGATGCTTATATCCACCGTCTCGGCATTGAAGGCCGGGCGGGATATATTTTCCCCACCAGCTCCTTTCTGCGGGGTGAAAACGATATGCGCAAAATAATGAGGTCTGCTTGCTCCGCCCACTTGAAGTACTCATTCCGGCTGCCACCGGGTACTGCCGCCGACCGGGTATACGGAAGTTCCTATCAGGGAATAGGATTGGGCTATTTCGATTTCGGCAACCGCAGGGAAATGGGAACTCCCGTTGCCCTCTACGCCTTCCAAGGCGCCCGCATCGCCGGAATCACTCCCCGCTTGTCGCTTAACTACGAATGGGGGTTCGGCGCATCTTTTGGCTGGAAGCCGTATGACTATCTCAGCAATCCCAACAATACTGTAATGGGAAGCAAAGTAAACGCCTATCTCAGCGCAGGCATTCACCTGAACTGGATACTTTCCCCGCGGTTCGACCTCAATATCGGCGCAACGGCAGTACATTTCTCCAACGGCAATACCCGGTACCCCAACACCGGACTGAACACGATAGATTTTAAAATCGGAGTGGCATATAATTTCAACCGGGACATTGACAAAACCTTGCAACCGTTGCAGCAAATTCCGGTTCCGGCATTCCCCCGGCATGTCAGCTATGACCTTATGCTGTTCGGTTCGTGGAGACGGAAAGCCGTTGACGTTCCCGGCGGACAAGTCCCCGCTCCCGGCAAATACGGCGTAGCCGGGTTCTGTTTCGCTCCGATGTATAACTTCGGATATAAATTCCGTGCAGGAGTATCCCTGGACGGTGTCTATGATGCCAGCGCCAACATTTATACAAAGGATTACGCTACCCAGCTCGACGATGCCAGCGAGGAAGAGGCATTCGGCACTCCCCCGCTTCGCAAACAACTCTCTCTGGGTGTCTCGGCACGCGGAGAATGGGTAATGCCCTACTTTACCGTGGGCATAGGTTTCGGAGCCAATATCCTGCATGGCGGGGGCGACTTGCAATCATTCTACCAAATCCTGGCGCTCAAAATAGATATGACCCGCGACACATTCCTGCATGTCGGCTACAACCTGAAGGATTTTCATGAACCCAACTATCTGATGCTGGGTATAGGGTATCGGTTTAATAACAGGCGTCCCCGGCTGTATCGTTAATTAGCAAGCACTTACCTGCTTAAATTATCCAAACAATGATTTTTCGGTATGATTAGACCTGTACAACCTCAAGATGTCAAGTACATCACCGATATTTATAATGAGTACATCCTCAACAGTACCTATACATTCGAAACAGAGCCGATATCTGAAGATGAGATGCGCCTGCGTATAGCAGAAATTTTTCCCCACTTTCCCTTTTTCGTATGCGAAACAGACCATAAAGTTGTGGGATACTGCTATGCACATCCCTGGAAACAACGGACGGCTTACCGATATACCCTCGAAACGACAGTATACCTGTCTGCCCGACATAGAGGAAAAGGACTCGGCAAACTGCTGATGCAGGTTCTCATCGAAGAATGCCGGCAACATAATTATCACACACTGATAGCTTGTATTACCGCTTGTAATACGGCCAGTTGTTCCTTACACAGCAAACTTGGCTTTACACAAGTTTCCCACTTCAAGGAAGTAGGCATGAAGTTCGGAGAATGGCTGGATGTAGCAGATTATGAACTGATATTGAAATAAAGAAAACTGTTTTTTGGTCGTCACTCGTCACCTATTGCCCGTATCCCTTTACCAGAGGGCGATACAGAGGTGACGAGAAGTGTGACGACCGGTGACGAGAAACTATCGGTCATCACTAAAATGTCCGCTTTTTCAGCATTTCATCTTCTATAACTACTTAATTATCTGTTACTTTACCCAATAATACACATCTCATCATATTTTGAGGCATTCTGCCCATATTAAGGGGAAAAAGTACCCCAACCCCTTACATTTTGTCCCAAAATGCACAAGGAAAATACACTTTCTCCTTGTTCTTTTTCTTGCGTTGCACCTTATATTATGCCGTCATAACTCTTGATAAATTCCGTTTTGCAGCTGCGAACCATACGGTTTCCATCTGCGGGCTGTACGGCCCGCAATTGGCAACCGTAGAGCCCGCAATTGCAAAACGAGGTTTTTGCTGATATACAGCTGCATTTACAATGCTCCTTTACGACATAATACACTATGGACAACGATATTTCTTACAGGGGATTCCAACTGAAACAGCTAACGTATATACTTTTTCGGTTTACATCTTGGTTTACATGAGCGGCATAATTCAAGGTAAAATGCAACTCTATTTTTGCTGAAAAACAGGGCGGTCCGAAAAAAAAATAAGATTTCCGATTTAGATAAAGAGCATAAAAAAAGCTTCATAAATCAATGATTTACAAAGCCTTAGATGAGTACTCGAAGCGGGACTTGAACCCGCACAGCCATTACTGGCCAAAGGATTTTAAGTCCTTCGTGTCTACCATTCCACCATTCGAGCATCCTCAAAAAAGGAGAGCGGAAAACGAGACTCGAACTCGCGACCCTAACCTTGGCAAGGTTATGCTCTACCAACTGAGCTATTTCCGCAGGTTTCTGGAGAACGGGTGCAAAGATAAACAGTTTCTACGTTACAGCCAAACTTTTTACCGGAAAAAAGTTAAATAAATAGGGATGTACGATATTAACCAGACTGTCATTAATACGTTTATACCCTAAACAGAGAAAGCCAACATCGTACACCACAAGCAGTTAATCAATTATGATTACCGGCCGAGCAACGTTTTTTCGGCCTGTTCCATTACCTCAAAATTAAAGCCGTCCACAACTTTCTGCATCAAACCGGATATTTCATCATTGCAGAGGTTGCCGATACTGCCTTCGTGCGTATGATGCACTGTCTTGTCATGAGAGAAATTGCCAGCCTCAATGTCCAGACCGACCTTCTTATAAGCATCTCGGAACGGCATGCCTTCGCGCACCAGACGGTTTACCTCTTCCACGCTGAAAATAAGCAGGTACTTATCGTCATCCAGAATATGTTCGTTCACTTTGATTTCATTCATAATATAGGTCGTCATCTGCAAACAATCCTTCAACTCCCGGAAAGCAGGCAGGAATACTTCCTTAATAATCTGCAAATCGCGGAAATACCCGGAAGGCAGGTTATTGGCTATCATCATTATCTGCTGGGGCAATGATTGCAGTTTGTTGCATTTGGCACGTGTCAGCTCAAACACATCCGGATTCTTCTTATGCGGCATTATGCTCGAACCGGTAGTACAGTCATCGGGCAGTTTCACAAATCCGAAGTTCTGGCTGTTGAACATACAGGCATCGAACGCAAGCTTGGAAACGGTGCCTGCAATGCTTGCCAGCGCAAAAGCCACGTTACGCTCCATCTTACCACGCCCCATCTGGGCATACACCACATTATAATTCAATGAATCGAAGCCCAACAGCCGGGTAGTCATTGTACGGTTCAAAGGGAAAGACGAGCCATATCCGGCAGCAGAACCCAACGGATTGCGGTTGCACATTTTAAAGGCGGCTTGCAAAAACAGCATATCATCCACCAGACTCTCGGCATAAGCGCCAAACCACAGTCCGAACGACGACGGCATCGCTATCTGCAAGTGGGTATAACCCGGCATCAATACATCTTTATAACGTTCGCTCTGCATGACGAGCACATGGAAAAGCTGTTCTACAGCCTCGGCTATGTCCCTTATCTCCGCACGGGTAAAGAGCTTTAAGTCGAGCAGCACCTGGTCATTACGGGAACGTCCGCTATGAATTTTCTTTCCTACATCACCCAATTTACGGGTCAGCATCAATTCCACCTGGGAGTGAACATCCTCTACCCCCTCTTCTATCACAAACTCCCCGCTCTCAGCAGTTGCGTAGATATTCTTCAACTCCGCAAGCAGCAGGGACAATTCTTCTTTTGTCAGCAAACCGATACTTTCCAGCATCGTGATATGTGCCATGGAACCCAACACATCATGCTTTGCCAGATAAAGATCCATCTCACGGTCACGTCCCACCGTAAAACGCTCTATATCCTTATTTACCTGAACGGACTTTTCCCAAAGTTTCTGAGCCATAAGATTTAGTAATTAATAATTAATCAGCGACAAAGTCTCCGCCATTTTCTCCAATCCTTCCTGCAAAGGTTTCTGCACCATGGTTTTCATAAACGGATTCAACTCCATTCCGATGGTAAGCTTCATTTTACATTCCGTCTCCGTAACGGGCACTATCTGTATCCACAGGTTAAAGGGCAGAGGCGAGGTTGTTGTTGCAAACTTGATGCACTTGCAAGGCTCTTTCTCTACAATCTGTAATACTATTTTCCCAACCGGCGGTACTTCTATCGACAATGTTTCCGCATCGAAACTCAAATTCTTCACTTTGTCCTGCGGCAGGCGGTCTTTCACTTTCTCCAAATTGCTAAGGTCTGAAAGCTTCTCATAAACAGCTTTTTGCGAAGCAGGTATCACCTTTACCGCACTTTCAAATTTAGTCATAATACAATGGTCTTTAAAAGACAAAAAGAACTATCCGGACAGCAACTATCCGAATGGTTCTTTTGTCATAATCTATCATTATGTAAAATAAGTCTTATTTTCCGGCTTCCCAATGCGCGGGGTCTTTACGCCATTCGTTCAGCGTAGGCACATCTTCCTCTTCGATGTAACCGGTGCGAAGGGCAACTTCCATCACTGCTTCGTAATTGGTCAATGTCACCAAAGGAACTTTTGCATCCTTGAATGCTTTTTCTGCAATGGGGAATCCATATGTGTAAGCGGCAACCATACCGATTACTTCGCATCCGTCGCGACGGATGGCTTCAACAGCTTTCAGACTGCTTCCGCCGGTAGAAATCAAATCTTCTACCACCACCACTTTCATACCCGGACGAAGTTCACCTTCTATCAGGTTCTCCAAACCGTGGTCTTTCGGGGTAGAGCGTACATATACAAACGGCAGGTTCAACGCATCCGCCACCAATGCACCCTGGGGAATAGCTCCCGTAGCAACACCGGCAATGGCATCAACCTGACCGAAACGTTCCAGAATCAGACGTGTAATTTCCACTTTCACGAAATTACGGAGAGAAGGATATGAAAGAGTCTTACGGTTATCACAGTAAAACGGGGATTTCCATCCTGACGCCCAGATAAACGGGTTAGCGGGTTGTAGTTTAATCGCCTTAATCTTCAGCAACTTCTCTGCAAACAATCTTTCTAAAGTTTTCATAGCCAAACTAACTATTATGATAAATATGCCGCAAAAATACAGAAAGCTGACGAGAATAAAAAAGAATACGGATAAATTTTATTCCAATTCGTCATTTTCATCAGAAAGCGTAATACAGTGGCGGATATCTTTCATTTCGAACCCCCGGCTCAAAGCAAAACGCACCAGTTTATTGTTCAGTTCGTACTCATTCTCCGCATGCACGCTCTTGCGCTTTACCGCCAGCAAATTATCCAGCACGGCAAGATATTCATCCTCGTCGATTTCATTCAGGTAACGGTAAAATACACTTTGGGGAATTTTCTTCAGTTGAAGCGCCTGCCCTATCTTTATCTTCCCCCATTTGGCGAAGCGGTACTTATCATGAATGAAGGCACGGCAAAAACGTTCCTCGTCAATATATTTCTCCTGTTCCAAACGGTTGATTATGCGGTCTATGGCATCATAGGGAATACCCCAACGCTGCAACTTCTCCGTAACTTCCGCACGGCAATGCTCCGCAGTGGAGCAATAAGCAGCCACGCGGCTTAAAGCATCTGTTTCTGTAATTTCTATCATCGTTCTGCGATTACTATTCGGTCATTTCCGGAAATATCTTTCAACACCCGTAGATTGGTGTACCCCTGTGCGCGAAGCATCGTTGCCGTAGCTTCCCCGAACGCACGGTTTATCTCAAAATAAAGTCTGCCGCCGGACGCCAGCATACCCTTGCCCAACTCTGCAATGCGCCGGTAAAAAAGCAGCGGATCATTATCCGGAACAAACAATGCCGAAAAAGGTTCCCAGTCCAAGACATTGCGCTCCATTTCCTGCTTTTCCGATTCAGTGACGTATGGCGGATTGCTGACAATCACATCATACCGTTCCCCGCTGCCGGGAACATACGCCAGCACATCCCGCTGTACAAAACACACGGATGCCTGCAATGCCTCATTATTGCGGCGGGCTATGCGGAGGGCAGTGTCCGAAATGTCCCATGCCGTCACTTTGGCATCCGGCAGCATCTTGGAGAGAGAAATGGCAATGCAGCCGCTCCCCGTCCCAATGTCAAGAATACGGGCTCCGGACGGAACTTCCTTCAGCATCACCTCCACCAGCTCCTCCGTTTCCGGACGGGGAATCAGCACGCCGGGGGCCACATGGTAGGAGCGTTCCAGAAAACGGGCGGTGCCCTGCACATACTGTATCGGCTCGAAATTACGCAAGCGGGCAAGAATGGTGTCTAAATCCTGCATCTCTTTTGGGGATAAAATCATATCTTTGCCCAGGTAATAATCGACCGCAGTCTGCCCCAGCATTTCGCAACAGACAATGCGGGACAGATTGGCAGCTTCTTGCGCAGAGTAACTCTCCTGCAAAGCATGGCGGATATGAGAAACGGAAACAGTCATAACATTCGGCATTTCGGGCTGCAAAAATAGTGGAAGTTTAAGAGTAATACAAAGTATGGAAGAAGAAAAATACATGCGCCGCTGCATTCAGTTAGCCCAAAACGGGTTATGCAATGCAGCCCCCAACCCGATGGTGGGCGCAGTAATCGTATGCGACGGAAAAATTATCGGCGAGGGATACCATGTGCGTTGCGGCGAGGCGCACGCCGAAGTCAATGCAATCCGCTCCGTAAAAGACCCCTCGTTGCTGAAGCGTTCTACAATCTACGTCAGTCTGGAGCCTTGTGCCCACTACGGAAAAACACCGCCCTGCGCCGACCTTATCATAGAGAAAGAGATTCCGCGCATCGTAATCGGCTGCCAGGACCCGTTTGCCAAAGTAGCAGGACGGGGAATCCGGAAGCTGAAAGATGCAGGGCGGGAAGTCATCACCGGGGTGCTGGAAGATGAATGCAGAAGTCTAATCCGGCGTTTTATCACGTTTCATACCCTTCATCGCCCCTACATTACCCTGAAATGGGCGGAGTCTGCCGACAAATACATCGATAAGAACCGTGAGGACGGGCAACCGGTCATTCTATCCACCCCCCTGACATCCATGCTTGTGCATAAGAAACGGGCAGAGCACAATGCCATCATGGTAGGTACACGTACGGCAGAGCTGGACAACCCCAGCCTGACTGTACGGAACTGGCAAGGCCGGTCGCCTGTACGAATCGTAACAGACAGACAGTTGCGGCTGTCTCCCAAGCTGCATGTATTCGATGGAAATGTCCGCACACTTGTGTTCACCGAGAAACCGTGCCAGCCACAGCCCAACGTTGAATACATCCCCATTGACTTCCAACGGGATATACTGCCGCAAATCATGAAACACCTGTACATGCAGGGACTACAATCTCTGTTAGTCGAAGGCGGAAACATCCTGTTACAGTCCTTTATCGATGCGGAATTATGGGACGAAGCCTTTGTCGAAGAAAGTCCTTTAACGCTATTATCCGGTATCAAGGCACCTGAAATTGGCAATAAAGCGCCCTGTACCAACGAAGTTTATTTCGGCAGGAATTTCCGGCATTACAGCGCCACAAGATTAGGCTAACAGCCTTATTCAAGGGCATTTTTATCGAGAAAAACAGCCATATTATCTATAATTTTATATAAAACTTGCCGATAAAGCTGTTTATAGAAAAAAATGTTCCTATTTTTGCAACTTGTAAATAAACACTATCTTTCAAATGAGAATAAAGTTTTTAGCTATAATCGCAAGTTTTCTTTTTGTATCAATCGCAATAAGCTCGTGCCTGGACTCTGACGACACGGTAGAACTAAGCTCCGATGCAACGGTACATGCTTTTGGCATTGATACGGTATACGGCAAACATTATAAATTCACGATAGACCAGTTAAGAAGAAAAATCTATAACCAGGATTCATTGCCTATAGGAGCAGATACGATTATCGACCGCATATTGATTGACACGTTCACCGTAAGCGGCTGGATTACTTCAAGAGATGAAATGAATAGTATCAGCGGTGATACGATATTCAACAGAGCCGACTCGGTAAATCTTACGAAAGCCATAAACACCGAAAACGGGATGAAATTCAAAATACATGCCCCGGACGGCTTTACCGTAAATGAATATTCCCTTGAAATCAGAGTACACAAGCAGGATCCGGACTCCTTAGTGTGGGATAAAATGGGAAGTGCACCGACACTTTCAGGTGAACAAAAGGCCATCCTATTCAACAACGAACTGTGGGTATTTACACAATCTGCGGCACAGAAAACACAGACAAGAGCGGGTGCATATTGGCTGGACACAGAAGAGACATACGGCTGGGATGCAGTGTCCGGAGCTAAACTTCCCGACAATGCAAAACTGGAATCCCTCGTCTGCCTGAAATACAAAGACGGAGAAAATGAGAAACAAAGACTTTACATCGTGACAGAAGACGGTACGGCACATTCTTCCGATGACGGAATAAATTGGACACCAGCCAATTGGGAAGGGAACAGCAATATCCGGACACTGATTGCCGGTTTTACCGATGTGCTGACTGTCGTTACCTCAAACGGTGAAGTTTACACAGTTGACAATCAAGGCAACAAGATAGAAGGAAATATGGGTAAGGCAGAGTCTGACTTTCCTACATCACATATCTACTCCACCAATTTTGACAGCAACAATCAGTCACAGGCAATGGTAGTGGGTCGTACCGTTAATGACGTTCAGCAAACCATTCCCTGGGTTTCTTCCAACGGCAAAGACTGGTATTCATTGGCAAACACCAGTTCCTATGATGTGTATTGTCCGAAATTTGCCAATCCTGCCGTAATGTACTATGGTGAGAACTTTTATATCTTCGGCAGCAAAGATGAAAACAAGCTTGATGCCATTTATTCTTCCGTTGACGGTATTTCCTGGCGTGAGCCTCAAAGAAAATTCTTGTTACATAAAGATATGACAGATATAACTGCTCCCTATTCCATTGTTGCAGACAGCCCTTATATATGGGTTATCTTCGGCGGAAACGGAACAGATGCTGCCGTTTGGCGCGGACATCTCAACAAACTGATGCCAGTCAGGGTGCAATAAATTCATTACTTCTGTTTCCTTTATATATATAAAAGTATAAAACGAGAATAGTAACCAAGACAAGAGATGTAAGTATAAAAAGATGCTAAATAAAGAAGAACTTGATTTAAGCCGGATTCCACAACACGTGGCAATTATCATGGACGGCAACGGACGTTGGGCAAAGTTGCGCGGACAAGAGCGCAGCTATGGACACCAGGCCGGCGCCGAGACAGTGCATGTCATTGCAGAAGAAGCGTCTAAATTAGGCATCAAATATCTGACTTTATATACGTTCTCCACCGAAAACTGGAATCGCCCCTCTAATGAAGTCGCTGCATTGATGGCGCTTCTGTTCGACTCTATCGAAGAGGAAACATTCATGAAAAACAACATCAGTTTCCGGGTTATCGGAGATCTGACCAAGCTGCCCGACAATGTGCGGGAACGTTTGGAAACCTGTATAGCACATACCGCAAATAATACTGGGATGTCTCTGGTACTGGCAATCAGCTACTCGTCCCGCTGGGAAATAACGGAAGCCGCCCGCCGCCTTGCAGCCTTAGTGCAAAAAGGCGAACTGACTCCCGAACAGATTGACAGCACCCTGTTGTCCCAATATCTTGCCACCGACTTCATGCCCGATCCGGATTTATTGATACGTACGGGCGGAGAAATCCGCTTGAGCAACTACCTGCTCTGGCAATGTGCTTACTCGGAACTTTATTTCTGCGACACCTACTGGCCTGACTTCCGTGAAGCGGAACTTCACAAAGCCATCCACGACTATCAGAAGCGTGAACGCAGGTTCGGAAAAACCAGCGAACAAATCCGCTGACCGGACAAACACAAATTGTAAATAGTAAATCGTAAATATAGTAAATAAAAAAATGTACTATCGTATTTCCTCCATACTCGTAACGTTTATCTGCCTCTTTAGCTGTGTACTGACCAGCTCGGCACAGGACACCAGCAATACCGATGAAACCGAAAAACCGGTTATTCTTTATTCGGGAACACCCAAGAAATATGAAATAGCGGATATTAAGGTAGTTGGAGCCAAGAATTATGAAGACTATGTAATCATCGGTTTATCCGGATTATCAAAAGGCCAGACAATTACCGTGCCCGGCGATGAAATAACGCAAGCCTGCAAACGCTACTGGCGTCACGGATTGTTCTCCGACGTGCAAGTTACTGCGGATAAAATCGAGGGCGACCAGATCGGAAGAGCGTCGTGTAGGGAAAGAGTGTCTTCGCCTGTGTAGA
>ERZ650307.155-NODE-155-length-34914-cov-5.557417_pt1 | contig 34914 bp, 27 predicted proteins | sample MGYA00376243_ERZ650307 | MGnify/ENA primary metagenome ERZ650307 (study PRJEB26733, sample SAMN07839242) | wastewater metagenome | biome: urban; feature: artificial channel; material: waste water | place: USA: North Carolina | collected 2016-03-31 ... | reverse complement strand
ACAGCCTGCGACGGTAGCCACTCGATACTGATAAGTCCTAGTGACGCTAGATGTGTAGCCCCTTCATTATACGCATCACGAACGGCAATCTCCGTGTAGCGATACTCCTTCAAATCCTTCTTCGCCACATCCAGCATAACACGACGGTTAGAAGTGCCGGGAGCGATGACATGCTTACTACGTTCATAACTATCCAAGAGACGATTTAAGATAATCTGCTCAGTTTTGGAGAGAGTTGACATCCGCATTCATCTCCTTAGTAAACGGATATACACTCATATGATAACCTTCCTTAACTACTAAATTAGTACGATCTGCCAAAGGCATAATGGCCGGTAATTTTTCTTCCGGTGCACATACGATAGCTTGCAATCCCATACGTCGTAGCAAGTTTACACTTTCAATAATTCGCTCGCTATCCATTTTGCTAAAAGCTTCATCAAATACTACTAAACGTACTGTGTTGCTCGCCAGTGCTGACACATTATTTATCTGATACAACTGTGCAAAAGAAGCCAGCATGGCAATATAGAATGGTGTCTGCGTTTCACCACCGGACTTTTTGTGCAACGTCTGCGACAACATCTGCTTAGTACCATTTTCGTCCGTTGTTTCTAAGTCAAACTTCAAATACGTTCTGAAATCAGTAAACAACTCAATGTTTTTCTGCAAATCACTTTGCTGCCTTTCATTTAACTCAAAGTCATCAGTAGCTGCAATTTGGTTAAATAACCGCTCAATAACACCACTATATTTTTCCTGGAATGGTTGTGAAAATAATCCCACATCACCTTCCATCAATTCGTCAGCCATAATCATATCATAGTAATCTGCATAATCTGGATTACGTTCTACGCAGAATTGATAACTATCAGTACCAAACTGTGCTTGTTTAAGTGCTTTATTGAGTTGCTTTACCTGGTCTCTGACCTGATCAATACCCGATTTCAAGCGTGAAAGAAAATCATTTTGAAACTGCTCTAAGGCGCTACGACGAGCAGCTTGAATCTTTTCACGATACTTAGGTAATTCACTTTCAGCTAACGCAATACGTTCCGCTTCATATTCATCATTATTTTCAGCCATTGTATTGAATGAGCATGGCTTGAATGTATCTGCATATTGAGTTCTAGCCGCCTGTAAAACCGAGGTTGCCCTATTTAAAAACGTAGTACGCCCATCTCTAGAAGCCGAATAGTTAGTTACTAACTCTTGTATAGAACGTAAGCGTTTTACTTCTTCTTTATAACGAGGCACGCCAACAGTTTCTATATACTTCTCAGGAAACTCTGTATTAATTTGTAATACTACGTCATCGAGCTCACGATTTTTTTGTGGTAATACCTGATTTAATATCATTGCTTTTTCCACTTTAAAACCAGTTGCTTCGCTGGCGTATTTTTTAGCCTCTTCATGCAAAAACACTAATTTTTTTCGCAGCTCTTCAATGCGAGCTTGCTGTTCCTGAAGCCAAACAAGGTCTAAACTATCTAAAGCTTCGTTTATACGAACTAACTCATTCTCAAGCTCTTTCATGCGTAAAGCATCCTTTTGTCGTTGTGGCACAACTGTGTTCACATAACGCTCAGTCAGCAATACATCCATATTACGTTGTTTATCTAACAGCGCATACACTGGATTAATCTCATTAAGAGATTTTTCAATTCGTGTTAAGGCTTCTTCTAATCGTTGAATACGTAATGCCACGGCACGACGCCCAATAAAGCTATCCTCCATAACCGCTTTGCGGAGCGGACGTGCTACATAACCTTGGTACAACATACCTTCAGCCGTAATCGCGATATTGTATTGACGTAAATCTTCAACGCGGTCACAGGCAACGACACGTCCCAACAAGTAATCCACATAACTGCGAGCCCATTCATTATCCGTTTCTATTTTCTTAGCCAAGCTCCGCTCGTGAACGTTCAAGGTTTCCTTTTTACGCAACGTTTCAATATCCACTAAGCCAAAAGATTGACGATTAAAATCACGCTTAATACGATCATAGATTCGTAATGCATCTTCATAATGCACAGGATCAACCAGCAAATAAAACTTTTGTGTATTTAAATAACCTTCAATGGCACCACGCCACCGTTCTTCAGCCGATGCAATTTCGAGTACATCCGCCAAGATTGCAATTTCTACCTTGCTATGGCCTTTTTCTTCCAACTCCGTTTGCAAACGAGATTTAAGCAGTAGTAAACCAGCCGGATAATCTTTAATGTTTTTGCGAAGCTTGGCCAGTGATTCTTGTGTGGACTCCTTCCCCTGTTCTAATTCTTCCTTCTGCTGACGAATACTAAAATACGATTCATCTACTTTTTGTCCTAACTCACCGGTCACCGCATATGCGGTGTCAAAAACGCCACCATGGTCAACAAAAAGACGATTACCAACTTCATTCAGCACAGCATACGCTTTATGTACATTGCCCACAACCGACCTCAACGAATCAGACCATAATATAGAGTCACTGTTTTCAACAGCAGTACAGAATCTTGTCATACGTTCAGACTCTCTACGTATTTCTAATACGTCCTGCTCAAGAGTCTTCTTTAGCGAGTCCGTTTCATTTTGACAAAATTTTCGTTGCTCTTTAAGACGTTTTTCTTCTTGATAAACATCGCTCTTCGAACAGATTTCTATTAACTGTGTACGCTCCAAATCCGTTTGTTCAGCCAGCTTTTCAGCCGCTTTTGATTGACTTGTAGCTTGTTCTTCTTTTTCACCATATTCTTGTGCTTGCTGTTTATAATCAGCAACAGACAGCTTATATATCTCCTGACGGCCCCACAAAACTAAAAAGCTGTGCAACTGCTTCTGTTCGCGAAGGTTAACAACCGTTTTATATTTATCGGCAATGTCATTCAATGACACAAGTTTATCTTCCTGCCGCTTTGCCAGCTGTTCGTGTCGCTTATAATCGCGAATATTCTGCTGCATAATTTCAATATTAGGCTTATCCGGAATATCACAAATATTCTCTGTAATAAATTGCTGTATATCAGTAATCGGCTGGAAGGATATTGCTTTTTTCATCATCCGCAGAACTTGTTCATTATGAACGTTCCATTTAGCCAGCATCGTATCACGATATTCCTTATGTGTATCACATAAAGTAGCTTTCGTACCATATGTCTGTGTTAAATACGCGCGCAAAGAACGAATATCCAATGCTTGACCATTTTCAATAAAACAGTTATCCGGAATAGCTCCGCTATATACAAAATACCGTTCTTGGCGAGAACCATCATTACGACAGTCAAAGACTATACCCGTTACAAAGCGAGTGCCTTCAATATTATCAAAAAATTCACAAGCAATATACGAAGAAAAATCTTTGCCTTTTCTAGAGTATTTGTTATTAGGGTCTACATCAGCACGCAAATAACCATCCAGAGTACGCTCTGACTTTCCTGCCGCCTTGTTAAAGTTTTTAGCATTTGTTTCACCAAGAAGCACAATTTGTAAAGCATCAATTATAGTAGACTTTCCTGCCCCAGTTCTACCAGTCAGGAAATTAATATCATCAACGTCAATCAATTGCTTAGAATAATACCACCAATTAATCAACAGAATCCGTTTCAGTTTCTTCATCGGCCGCCCCTTCCCCTTTCTTTAACACACTAACAACAGCATCTAATTTTTCTTCGGATATAACCGATAAAATTGTAGGCAATATAGCAAACCGACACGTTGCCTTATTAAATCTACCATCAATACGCTGAATCAGGCGATGATTTTCAAACAACGTTAATGCTCGCTTCACTTCATCCATGTTCGGTTTGGCCGGTAAAATAGCATAATCGGTAACAACTTTTTCTAAAATATCTCGCACCGTACAAAGCGCATCCTGCTCTAAGCCAAGACGTTCAATATTTTCTTCATACACCATACGCAAAGCCAACAGTATAGCCGTTTCCTTTTTATTGAGCTGACAACGATTGGCTTCATCTGTATTAACTACGTAAAAATAGCCATTCATATCATCACGCCGTAATTCCCAATCTAATAAAGCCAAATATTCCTGCACCACACTAAAATGCTTCACTAAAAAGAAATATTCTGGATTATCAACACGTCCTTTATCCCCATTCAATAGGGTTCTAACCACAAAAGTACGAGCCATCAGCTGATTGCAAACATTTTTGAACTGTGTTTTTTCTTTTTCTGAAGCCATTTCTAACCATTCTAATCCCATGCACTCATCTCCTCGTTACTTTCATCTGTGGTATGGTGTATCCATTTTCCTTATAATCACCGTCGAGTATTTGAACCTTATGAGGCGCTACCTTTTCCTTCGAATACAATACAGTTAACAGACTCATAATATAATCTTTATCTTCGTACAGGCCTATATCTTTTGCATAAAATTCACCGGAATCACCTAGTAGATCTTTAATATGATTAAATACAGCAACTCGCCCATATTCGGTCTGCAATAACTCCTTTGCCTTTTCTAAAGCCGCATCACTGATTTGGTTACCTTCTTCAATCACGACGGGCGCCGTCCGTTCTCGTTTTTCAATGCGCTTGCGCAACCACAAGCTTTTCTCTGAAATAAACTGCTGCTCATAAAGACTAAACACGTCGCTGAGCTTATCCGTCAGTTCCATGGAGCCTTTGTCTTCATCAGCCAATGCCTGTAGCACTACATTCAAATTGCCTTTCACCGACCGGTCGCGATTGGTGAGATTTTCAATCTTCTGCGTCGTTGCCCGCGTATAGCGCCGAACCTGGCTATCAATGGCATCTAAATATTCATGCTCCATTGTGTCATAGCGGTCTTTGATCCAGAACATTTTCTTCATCAAGTCGCCGCGGCACGCCTCAACCGTCTCCCCACGACGGTCTTGCACCGCCTGTTGTGCCATTGCCGTCAACAGTTCCTCGTCACCAAGCCACTCTGAAATTATAGACTGAATCGGCACTCGGTACTTTGGTACAGAGTCCTTTATTTTAAGCGGCCGAATATACGCTTCTACAACACGTTGGCCAAAATCATCAAAGTGAGACGCCAAGACTTCATTCAAATCTTGCATTTCCACTTGCAGTTTAAAGAAGTGACGAACGTTGTGGTACACCATTTGCAACACATCAATCAAAGCACGGGTATTATCATAAGCGCTATACACCGCCGCCATCTTGTCATAGACACTGTCCCCTTCGCCGGCTACCTTTAACGTAGAATACGTGCCAAAAACATACGAATACCCGCGCGCCGGCGTATCTTCACGAAGCTGATGCAAGACTTCCAGCAAACGGCTACTATAGCCAGGTACCGTGATGTACACATCAAACTGCTCGCCCCGTTCCTTTTCGAACCATCCCTTCGCACAGAGCTTACGAATGATAAATCGCGCACGACCTGACAAATCGCTTAACTCTTCTTCATAAATATCTTCATCGTCGAAATTAGCCGCCAACAATTCCTCTTCCAGCCGATTGCGAAGCATCGTGAACAACGTCTGCTCCGGCATGCGTAAATTTTCACGATACGCCGTATACAAAACCTCTAACGCATCAGCATATAATGCTCGGTTTGGCGAGGCCAAAACAGAGAACAACTCCTCTGGTAATACGTCAAATAATTTCATAGTTCGCCTTTCTTACAACTCACCCATTTTATAACCTCCGAAATTACTTTTATTGTAGCATTTCTTGAATTCTCTCTACAAACCCAAGTCTAGCATAAAAATCAAAATCCTCCCTTGAATCATAAGTTTAAAAGAGGATTTCTATGAGTTTCTATATTATTTTAATGTAATAGATACACCATGTGGAACATTCGGATCCATAGCTGTTGCTAACTCATCCAATTTCACTTTTAAATCTGTATCACTCTTTACTTTAACTTGAAGCTGTGTTCCTGCTGGAATGGTAACATTTTTACCTTTCATAAATAAGCCGCCAACAAGGGAAACCACCGTAGCAACAGCAACTGCCCCACCATCGCTACCTGCTTCTATTCTACCAACATACTCAAGTGGCACATCAATATTATTAATGGTACGCACATTATCAACGGATATTTCCAATTTTCCCGACCGGCCAAACATTCCCGAAGATCGTTGATCCGTAACCCGCCCAGTAACTACGCTTCCGGAAGGAATAACTATAACACCATTGATAATTACATTGTCCAACAATGTGAATTTCAATGCAGAGCCTTTTTTATTCTTCTTAGAACTCAATTCCTCAGGTACTTCTACTCTCAATGTTGTACCAGCCGGAATATATGCCTCGTTTTCAGGCATATGTGTAACAGTTTGTCTCCCTGTAATTTCTGCTACACGTTGTGAAAGTGTATTACTTTCTGTAGGTGCTGTTCCCGGTGCCTTTTCGACTTGCTGTAATTGAGCTTCCGCAAACACCGGCATAGACGGTAAGAACGTAAAAACGGATAACGTAACTGCTACAACCTTCTTAGAAACACTATTCATAACAAAACCCTCTCCATTATAAAATACACACCAAAAACACATCTAAGTGATAATAGTATACACAATTTCAAATTAACAATCTATATACAGTCTTGCCTCTATATATTCCTTTTTTGCAATGTTATCTAAAGTAACTTTTTTAGTCAGAAACCTATCCATAGTCCTATAAACAGGAAAAATTTCCAAAAAAAATGGGAAAAGTGTGATTTTTTTTACACTTTTCCCAGGAATCCTGTGATAAGTTTATCTAATGTTTTAATTTGTTAATTTTTAATAACATGGCCCAAAAATAATCCTTCAGCCTCTACAGGACCGAAGGATTATTTCACAACAATTCATATCGCTCTTCAGTTTTACTTATATTCCGGCACCCATTTGCAGGCTTTCACGCAGGCCGTCGCATCATTAAAGTCTTTACGATTAAGGCCTTCTTTCTTCGCTTCGTTAGCCACAGCAACGGCAACGGTTTCGGAGAAGAAATCGAGCTTTGTTACCGGTGGCAATACTGCAGCACCCGGTTTGTTAACGTCCACAATACCGCCAACGGAATGAGCCGCCACAGATATCATGCGGTCGGTAAAGGGAAGATAATCGGTCGTTTCGTGTGAGCCGCCATTTCTTTTACAATCGTTTCCGTGAACGCGCCGCCTACCGTGGACGTGCCCACCAAAATCGTAGGATGAATCGCCTTCACCGCTGCTTCGAGGCTTGTTATTTCATCGGCGTTGGCAAACTCGCTACGCTTGCGCGCAAAGGGTTTCTGTTCCGGCGTCAAATCGGTCATATCGTCGAACAACAAGCCTTGACGGTCAATCAAGTAGAACCGTTTTCTAGCGTCTGCTTCGCTTAAGCCCTGGTCCAGCATTTCCTGGAAAATTCGTTTCGCAATGCCGCAACCAGCCGTGCCGGCACCGAAGCACATGTAAGTTTGGTCGGTTAATTTTTCACCGGAAATATTGAGTGCTCCCAAAATGCCCGCCAGTGAAATGATGCCCGTCCCTTCAATGTCGTCATTGAACACCGGATAGGTCTTTACATCCTTGTCGAGCAACTTAGCGGCATGACCGCGTCCAAAGTCTTCAAAATGGAGATACAAATTGGGGAATAAGCCTTCCACCAAGGTCACAAATTTATCGACAAAAGCGTAATAGGTATCGTCGTCAACGCGTTTATGGCGCAGACCTACATAAAGCGGGTCGTCGAGTAGGCTTTGACGGTTGGTGCCCGCATCAAGCACAACGGGTAGCACGCGATTCGGATCAAGACCGGCCGCACCAGTATAGACCATTAGCTTGCCCACTGAAATGCCGACGCCATTCGTCCCCCAGTCGCCGATGCCAAGAATCGCTTCGGCGTCAGTAACAACGATAAGTTCAATGTCGCGCCCCATAGCCGCATTTTTGATAGCTTCTTCCATCTGTTCCGGATGGTCCACCGACAAGAACGCAGCGTTTTGCGGCGTAATATAAAATTCACTATATTTTTCAATCGCTTCGGCGATGCCCGGGTCATACACAATAGGCATGAATTCGGCTACATGTTCCTTAAACACGTAGTAAAACAACGTGCGATTTCGACTGAAAATATTCATCAAGTAATGACGTTTTTCCGTCACATTCGGTTTTACTGTGAAATTAGCATACACTTGCGCAGCTTGCGTTTCCAAGGTCTGCACCACCGGCGGCAATAAGCCAACCAAGCCGTACGCTTTTCGTTCCTCTTCCGTAAAAGCCGTGCCTTTATTTAAAAATGGATCATTGAGTAATTCATAACCGCGCTTCATAGTGAGCCGCTCCTTTCAATTTCCTTTAGGGAATACTTTTTACATGCTCAGTATAAACCACAATTCTATTTTGCAATAATATCAATTGCGTATAGCCTGATAATATTTTGTTTTAAGCTTTTCAAATATCCATATTTTATCTGTATTTTATATAACATTTAACTCTTTGTAGATATATCTCATCAATTATTTTTCTGCTATATCTATTCAAGCAAAGAATATCAAATCTAATAAATATTTCTATAAAATTCTAAAAAAGAATAGTTTTATATTTTTATATCGATTAAATATACTTATATTTAAGTTATAGCCACCGAAGAGTCTTCCTCCAGAGCATAAAAATAATCCTCCAGGCACTACCGCCCAGAGGATTATTTCATCAAACTATTCAGGATTTACGGCGCCAATGCGCTGCGCCACTTTCTGCATTTTATGTATGGTACCGCCACGACTATCAATATCGTCATCCATAATCACCAGCACCAGCGGACCATTGCGCCGCACGATAATACCACCATCGTCATATAAACCGGCTAATTCACCCGTCTTATGAGCAATTTTAGCATCCGGGAACGCTTGCGGGAAGCACTCTGTATCAGTCTGCCCATACAAGCAATCCAGCATAAACGTACGCGACGCATCGCTCATGCCCTCTTGACGCCACAGCCGCGTGAAGTATGTGCCTAGGTCATTGACCGACGTCATATTTTCGCGTCCTGCTGCAGCGGCCGCCGTGTCCATCATTTTACGGGCCAGCTTCGAATCCTTGTAGCCTTTGGCCTGCATGTACTCGTTGATAGCGTCCATGCCGAGCCGGTCAATCATCAGGTTCGTCGCCGTGTTGTCGCTCTCCGTGATCATGAGCCGCAACAATTGCGAAATCGGTATAGCCGTGCCGTCCGCCCAGCCCGCTATGACGCCGGCGCCGCCAACTTTGTCGCGGTCATGTAAAATGATAGGCTCATCCAGCGACAGCGCGCCTTTTTCCACATCCGCCATAGCTTTCCCTAAAATGAACACCTTTATCATACTAGCCGAGCGCATGGGGCGCGACTGATAAATTAGCGGCTTCGAATCGGAATTCGGGTAAAAGGCATACACCGCATAGCGACTCGATTCATCACCGAGCAAGGTGGGTAGCGATTTTTCGATCTCACTGTGCCAAGCCACTGGTTTAATCTCTTTAGCCGCAGGTGCAGCGGTTGGCGTAGTCGTCGTAGTTACTGCTGTACTACTACTGCTCGCCTCAGCGGTATCCTGATTCGCATCAGAGCAACCGTTAAGAAGCAATAGTCCCGTGCAGAGCACTGTTACACAGGCCAGTGCTTGAAACGATACACGTTTCATTAGTTAACTCCGTGAGCCTTCTTGAAGGCTGCCAATTTTTCGTAGAACATGTCATAATACTGACCGCCTACGGCAAATTTAGAAGTATCGCCGCGAACGCCGTCAGCCATGAAGTTAGCGCGCTGAATCTGAATATTAAACAATTCATCAACGTCTTTTGCTACCTGCGGGTCAGACGGTACGGGCATTTCTTTCATAGCCTTAATACGTGCTTTAACACTATTAACTACAATACCGGACTCTTCTAACAACGGTTCTTCCCGATATCCACCTGAATTAATCATATTGGCCAAGCTCTTTAAGTTATCTTCGCCTTGCATCAATTTAAACAATGCTGCTTTTACATAGGCCTGCGTCACAGCTTCGTCCTGCTGTTTAGCCTTTTGTTCAACGGCAGCCTTCTCCTGCGCCGCTTTTTCAGCTTGCGCTTTTGCCTGTGCGGCCTGTTCGGCCTGCATGAGGCTGTGCACCATTAGGGCTCGGCGCACCCTGTGTCTGCGGAGCCGGGCCGGGTGCCGGCGTAGGCTGTGGCGCCGGATTGGGGACCGGTGCGCCTTGTTGCGGTGCATTGGTCGGCGTATCCACCGGCACCGGTGCACCACAATTTGTACAAAAATTCATACCCTCGACGAGAGGTGTTCCACATTTTTCACAAAATTTAGCCATACTAATTCCTCCCACAGTAGATTAGCAACACACCTGCGAATCTAATTGTTATTGCTACACACATTTTATAAACACGAGATTACATAATCGTATCGCCAGCAGCCTTACTCTTCTTTTCTAATTCCGGCGTTTCCGTTAATACTAAGTTAGCCAAATCTACATTTTTAGCTTCGTTAAGCACGCTGTGATGATGACGCGGCTCCGCGCCAGCACCGCTAAATAACATGCCCGGCACTACATTGCCATTGCCATCAATCTTAAAGTTAGCAGAGATAGGTAATATATGCTCAGTGCCACTCCAAGCACCACTGTTAGCATCACCATCACGGGTATCATCGAAGATTCTAAGTTTAAAAGTTATACTATCGTTCGTACCCGGAGCACCATTTATAAGTTTATCCAAGCCCGCATAGGGACCACGGTAATACTCTACCGTCGCTACGCGATTATTCTTCGTATCCACAACCACAAACAATTTGCCTTTACCACCGACAAACATCATATAGCCATTCGGATTATGACCATAGGTCGTAGCCACCACATCGCCGGTAATACCATACTTATACAGCACGTCTTGACCAATCTCTTTAGGATCTTTCTGTTCCGTTTTAGCCGGTTCTGCTTTTGCATCCGCCTTAGCTTCCGTTGCCGGTTTCTTATCTTTATCCAGCGGTTCCGTTTGGATGGAATCTGCGTCCGTAAAGGTCGGTGCTTTGGCCAAGCTATACGTCATATAACCGCCAAGGCCAAGAAATACAACCAGGAAGCCACCGGCTACACCTAAGAACAGATTGCGCTGCTTCAAATCATTACGGCGCAAATAGCCAAGCACAACCATTACGATAGTACCGATAAAGCAACCCGCCACGATAATAGACACAATAGTAATCGCTACTTTATGATAAATACGGAATTGTGCCTTTACCGCTATGTCCTTATTATTCATAACAGCGGGGCGCATATCCCACGTCGCTGTATTCTTATCCGCACTCAAAGTCTTCGCATTCTGCATTTCAAAACCACTAGGCACGGTAATATTCAAATCCAATTTCATAGAATCCAGTGCCATTTTGGCCGTCTGATTGGCTAATTCCTGCATGCCATACGGATCATAACCACCCGACTTAGAAAATTGCGCTGCTGCATTCCCCTGGCCTTTGGCAAAAATATCGATATTGTAATCGTCATACAGCAAGCCTTTATGAATCTGGATACCTTTATTATTCGCCACTTGATTCTGTTCAAAAAGCTTAAGCGTCGCCAATTCGCCAGCATCCTTAAAGGTCTTAGCCTGTGTTAGACCATTATCGCTTTCCTGTACCGTATAACCTTCATCTCTCGCTTTTTGCGCATCCTTTTTAAGGTTTTGACGCGCATTGTTATCCATAAAGCTTGGCGCAATTTCATACGCAGTTTTTAAATCTACACTACCATCGTCATGGAAATTCAAGCCGATATTCATGTTTACACAGCCCGACGCCGCCACAGTCACGACCAGCATCGCGCCAACCAACAAAGCTCGCTTTACATGTTGTATCATATAATCACCCAATCCCACAGGCCGGCCACAACACCGGCGCACACAAAAAATTCACACCATTTAAATACACATCGGCTTACAAAACACGGCCAACAGCACGCAAACCGCAACGCAGGCCGTTCATTTCACAAAAAGCGGAAAGAGTCACACACACTCAATTTTCTTCCCACCAAATACGTTTCTCGTCGTCTGTGAAATGAACCAGCATAGACACGTCGATTTTCAAACCTGCCGCAATATCCAACAACATGGACAGCGAAACATTATTATTGTATTTGCCGCGCTCGATACGCCCCAACGTATTAGCACTAATATTGATACGTTCCGCCAGCTCCTCTTGTGTCAGGCCTCGCAGTGTCCGATAATACGCGATTTTCGCGCCTACTTGCCTAAAAATAATTGCCTTATTAATGTCGGTGTCCTTCATGGACATTTCTCCTTTCTTCACTTATTTTTCTATGATTTAATTGTCACATAGATTACACCGACGATGAACAGCCAACTTCGTATGAAATAATGCTAGATAGGTAGTATTTCGGCATTTATTTCAGTGATGGAAACTTATTGGATACCAAAGCACCATAAAAGCACATAAATATATTTAAAAAATATACAAAAAGCCCTCGGACGCACGACAATCCGAGGGCTAAATTTTCTGAAATAATCAAAAAAGGCGCACCAAGCGGCACGCCTTTTTCGCAAATGCAATATATAACTGTGTTGTTATCCCCATAACTGTCAGGTTAGCTAGGAAACACGTTTGAAAACGGTCTCTCTCTGTTACTATAAATATCTTCAGACTTACTTCACACGTCACATTTCATCAAAAGCTGATGCTGTTTGCGTTATTTCACATACCAGTGTGCGGACATATCCAGCGGCAACTGCGTTAAGAGGTTCATGAAGTCTTTCTGCGACAAACCTTCCGAGGAGAAGGAGAAATCATAGTCGCCAACGCTCCACGAAGCCACGCAAGCGCGTTCATCATACATGGAACCAACTTTTACCGTAATGCCATCGATGGTCTTAGTGTCCCACTTCGTCGGATAGTAGCCACTGATGTTTTCATGACCGGTAGTCGGTGCTTTGGCAGTGCGAACCGTCAAGGTTGCCCCTTTAGCATTGTGGTAGCGAATTTCTACTACTTCATTGGAAATTGTCTGATACAAATTAGCCGTATAGCCAGCTACCTTCGGCACGAACAAAGCGTGGAAGCCTACAGCCTTCGTCATGGCACCATAAGTTTCATAGGTCACCAACGGGCTCGGCATCTGCGTGCCTTCCGTCACCAAGGAGGAAGCGGCCGTCGCATTGGCCGAAACCGGCATAACCTTGAGACCACTGGTAGCTGTAGCACTAACAGCCTGAACGGCCGGTGCTGCGGATGTTAAAGCAACCATATCGGCTGCGTATACAGGAACTGCTGCTGCGAAAAGAGCGCCGCAAGCTAATAACGTTACAACTTGTTTTTTCATGTGGTAACTTCCTTTCTATGCAGTTTCCTTATTAACCCAACGATATTATTGTAACAGATTTATAAGCGATAGTCCACTGTAGCGCGGCTTACTTCGAGTAAAAGTCCAATGGCAATACACGAAATTGCCCGTTTTGCCGTCCATACAAAGGCGCTCTATAGGCCATTACTTTTTCCCTCATATATTCTTCCGGCCCGCCACAAAGCAACAGCATCATCTGCGAGGAATCCTTATATTCATCTATTAGCCTTTGCAAAATGGATGACGCTCCCATTACCGATTCAACAATCTTAGGATAGTCATCAATAACCAGCACAAAACGATGCTCAGTGCTATAAGCAAACAAATCTTCTAATGCATACTGAAATAAAAAGCCTCCCCGACGCCATGGATGCTCACAAGTCGGCCATACCTCTTTCCCCAACACCTGATTAACAGCCTCAACCAACGTGCTTACATTTTCCGCTTCCGACACATCACGTCCTGTGAAATAGACTGTGGTTTTATCCTTAGTAAACTCACGCACGAAGGCAGTTTTCCCTACGCCAGAATCTCCATATACAACCAAATACGCAAAGCCACCTTTATCATAAATACGTTGAAAAAAATCGAGTTCATTTTCACGACCAACAAACATAACATCACCTCCCCATTCAGTTCTTCTCTACCACAGATTGTATCATACAATTTACTCAAGTATACTTTAGTAAATCGTACTTTAGTAAATTGCTTTCGAACACGTTCCCAATCAAAAAAGTGCCATGCCTAAGTTTTCACCCTTAATGCATGGCACTTATCATTTCACCACTATATGTTTACCAGTCGTCGCCGCCATCAAAGAAGCCGCCACCACCGAAGAAGCCACCGTCATCATCGGAGCTATCGGAGTTATCAAAGAAACCACCGCCGCCGAAGAAACCGCCATCGGAACTATCGGAACTGTCCGAGCTGTCAGAACCACCAAAGAAACCGCTGTCGGAATTATCCGTGCTATCTGAGCTACCAAAGAAGCTGTCCGAATTACCGGAATTGTCAGTGTTATCAAAGTAGCTCGTGTTATCAGCACTGTCAGCGTAAGACGTATCAGTCGCTGTATCGCTACCTACATAACTATCAAGCGGATCTGCTGAAGTCGTGCTGTCATAAGACGTTGCAGACGGGTCAATTGGACCATTCGGATCATCGAAGGCCGCCGGGTCATTGGTCGTTTCAGTGATTGTAGTCTGGTCAACGGTTGTCGTATCAACGCCGCTGGCATCAGCCGTACCATTACCAAAGATGCTACCATCAAAGATAGAGCCACCGTTATCGCCTTGCAAGTACTGGTCCAAAGAACCTTGCTGATCACCAAAGCCTAAAGGCGTACCACCGCCAAAGCCACTACTGGTGTAGTGAGGCGAAGTCATTGCGGAATGCAAGCTATCAGCCAACATAGCACCGGCAAAGCCAGCTGCCGCCATGCCTAAATACTGTCCCCAGTGAGAACCGGAGCTGGAGCTGCCACCGCGAACCGGCGTAGCCGTCGTATCAATATAGCCTTGGCCACCATTAGCACCTGGACGACCACCGAAATTACCGTTCGGACCGCCCTGGGCATTGCCAAAACCGGTACCACCATTACCGCCATTGCCGTTACCGCCAAAACCGGCGCCACCGGCAGCTAAACCGGCACCGGCACCAGCCAAAGCAGCACCACCGGCACCAACAGCCGGGAAAATGCCAAGACCGGCCAATGCATTGGCACGCACGGATTCACTAGTCAACGTTTCCGGTTTAGACAACAAGCCATACATCTTGCCAATGTGCTTGTACGAAGCCACGATTTCACTCAATGCTTCTACAACCGGGTTGTTGTCTTCCTTCTTCAACTTTTCTAAAACCTGCGTCAATTTATCGTAATTCGGCAGCGGACCGGATTTCTTAAGCTCTTCAAATACTAACGGCACAATTTGCTCCGACGGCGATTTTGGCTGTGCCGGTTCCGTCGTTACGGCTGCTGTGGGCGCATCAGAATCACTGCGCTTAGCACCGCAGTTTCTGCAAAACAAAGCTCCTTCACTAAACTCGGTGCCACAATTCGTACAAAAACGACCCATAATAACCCCTCTTTTCCATATGTAAGTTGACTCGCCACTGCGAGCGCTTACATGTAATATCTGCTTCTAAACTTTCTATTCAATATATCAGTTACTAACTCATCGTTAAGTATCTATGCCTTAACTTATCTTCATTATAGCAAAGAAATTGTACAATTCAACGGTTTAGGCCGTGAAATTTCGATGAAGTTCAATATACTGAAATAAACCGCCTCCTCGACGCACTGAGTTTCATCCTCATTTCACAGCTACTCGCTATACTAGCACCAACGATAGATATCTAGCCTGTCCCAAGAGGGACTCACCTTTCACAATCACACAACACATTCTACACACCAAAGGAGTTTTGCTTATGTCACACACACGTTGCACCAGGCTGGCTGTTACAGCCTTAGCCGGCGTTGCTACCGGCGTAACCTTCGTTATTACCGGATTTGGCACACCGGCCTATGCCGCATCCGATCTTAATTTCAACATCAATAACTACAAGGAAGTCAGCACCACTGTCGATGGCACGACGGTGAAATATCGCGCTTACGAAAATATTCCTTATGTAACGAATCCGACGGCGAAGGGAACGCAGACCATGAGCGTTTACGTGCCGGAAGCGTATTACCATAACAAAACAATTAACGGGTACTCTGAAAAAACGGCGCCGATTTTCTTTCCTAACGGTGTTGGCGGTTACATGCCCGGCGATATTCAAGAACCGACCGTTCGAAACGGCGAAGCAAATGCATCCTTAGCAGCGCTGGCTCACGGCTATGTCGTTGCATCGCCGGCTGTGCGCGGTCGTACGTCCACTAACGAAAACGGCGAATACATCGGCAAAGCGCCGGCTGTTATTGTGGATTTGAAAGCAGCCGTTAAATACTTGCATTACAACGACAAAGTAATGCCTGGCGATGCCAATAAAATCATCTCCAACGGCACCAGTGCTGGCGGTGCGGTGTCTGCTTTGCTGGGCGCAACCGGCGACAATCCTGCTTACGACAGCTACCTTAAAGCACTCGGTGCGGCACCGGCGTCCGATGCAATTTTCGCGGTTTCAGCGTATTGCCCGATTACCAATCTCGACAACGCTAACAGCGCTTACGAATGGTCGTATGGCAAACTAGACAGCTATACAGGCATGAACTTCGGCAAACAGTTACCAAAAGCCGCTATGGGCAGCGCACCTAGCGCTTCGGCTACGCCTAGTACACCTGGCGCACCAGCTACAAAAGCACCGCAAGGCGCACCGGCCTTACCGGAAGCAGCTATGGGCACTAACAATGCTAAAAACAATGGCGGTCCTGGTGGCCCTGGTGGTGATTTCCATCCTACACCGGGCAAACCGGTTACATTCACCGCTGCAGATCATCGCTTGTCCAACATTTTAGCGGCACAGTTCCCGGCCTATGTAAACAGCTTACAGCTTAAAGACGAACAAGGTCGTCCGTTGACGTTGAATGAAGATGGCACCGGCTCGTTCCTCAATTATGCTAAGCAATTCGTCATTCAAAGCGCCAACGATGCGTTAAAAGCAGGTACCGACATTAGCCAAGCGAAATACTTGGTGTATAACAGCGACCACAGCAAGGTCATCGATGTAAACTGGGATGCGTACAACAAAGCCGTAGGACGCATCAAAGGCATTGGTGCCTTCGACAGCCCTACGGCCGATACGGGCGAAAATGACGAATTCGGCACAAGCACGAATGCACCGCGTCATTTCACAGATTTTATGGCTACCTACGATAACAAATACGGCGTTGCCGATGCTAACACCGTCCGCCTCATGAATCCGATGGATTTCATCACGGACAAGCAGTCTAAGGTAGCTCCCCATTGGCGCATCCGCTACGGCGAAATCGACAACAACACCTCTCCGGCCATTCCGCTTATCTTAGCTACTAAGCTTCGCAATGAAGGCTACGATGTGAATTACTATGCGCCGTGGAACGTGGGACACAGAGGTGACTACGACCTCAAAGAACTCTTTGCCTGGATAGATAGCATCGTGAAGTAGCCCGCCTATAAATACACATGTACACCCTATCAGCCCTCAGAAACATAGTTTCTGGGGGCTAAATTCAGTTATTTCATTGGTTTATCACCCTTAGAACCGTTTTAAATGTTGACATTTGTATGTAACAGGAATACAATTAATTTACTTTACAACATCAGCTGCGAGGAAGCGGTCCTACAACAGCCGCTTCCAACCATGATCATAAGGAGGAAGTTATTATGTCAAAAGTAGATGTAGATTGGAACAATCTCGGTTTTAACTACCAACCGATATCCCAACGTTACGTAGCCAACTACCGTAATGGTAAATGGGAAAAAGGTGGTCTTACGGATGATGCCAATGTGGTACTCAACGAATGTGCTGGTATTTTGCAGTATGGTCAGCAGGTGTTCGAAGGCTTGAAAGCTTATCACACCAAAGATGGCCGTGTCGTGACGTTCCGTCCGGACCTCAACGCTTCTCGTTTGGTGGATTCTGCAAAACGTCTTGAAATGCCGCCAGTCCCGGAAGAAATGTTCATGGAAGCCGTAGAAGCCGTCGTATCTGCTAACAAAGAATGGATTCCTCCTTACGAATCCGGCGGGTCCTTGTACTTGCGTCCGTACATCTTCGCAACCGGCCCTGTAATCGGCGTTAAACCGGCTGATGAATACCAGTTCCGTCTCTTCGGTACTCCGGTAGGTTCTTATTTCAAAGGCGGCGTTAAACCGATTACCTTGTGCGTAAGTGACTTCGACCGTGCAGCTCCGCATGGTACTGGCCACATCAAAGCTGGCTTGAACTACGCTATGAGTCTTCATGCATACATCCAGGCACACAGCAAGGGCTATGACGAAAACTTGTTCCTCGACCCGGGCACTCGCACCTACGTTGAAGAAACCGGCGGTGCTAACTTCTTATTCGTTAAGAAAGACAACACCATCGTAACGCCGAAATCCGACTCCATTTTGCCGTCCATCACTCGTCGTTCCTTGGTTCAGTTAGCTGAAAACTTGGGCTTCAAGGTTGAACATCGCAAAGTAGCGTTAACTGAATTGGCTGACTTCGCTGAAGCTGGTCTTTGCGGTACTGCTGCTGTTATTTGCCCGGTTGGCAAGGTTGTTGACCATGGCAAAGAATATGTCTTCAACGAAGGCAAAGACACTATGGGGCCGGTTCTTACTAAATTGTATGAAACCTTGCGTGGCATCCAGCTCGGCACCGTTGAAGGTCCTGAAGGTTGGATTCGCGAATATAAATAATAACTGCGCCTAGAACGGTTATTAAAATTATACATGTCGAACGCCTAGCAATACTTTTCCTCTTGACAGTTAGAAATGCAAATGCTAAAATAACCTAGTAGCTTGCATATGGAGGATTACTCAAGAGGCTGAAGAGGACGGTTTGCTAAATCGTTAGGGCGGGTTACCGTCGCTAGGGTTCGAATCCCTAATCCTCCGCCACACTACAAAGAACACGGCTTATCTGATAAGCCGTGTTTTTCTTTATCTAAAATTACAATAAGGCCACTAGCAGGACCTAACACAAAAACGGGTGCAACGTTCAATACGTTACACCCGTTTTCGCATAGCTAGCGCTTACATATGAATATGCACGCTCTCTTCCCCATCGTGATGATGCACATGTACGTGATACCGTTCATCGACGAGGTTAACCGACTTCAAAAGGTCCGTTTGCTGCAAGATTTCCAACGGCGTGCCATCCGCCACAATCTGATGGTCTTCGCTAAATAACACAATGCGGTCCACCATATCCGTTACCATGCGCAAATCATGAGTCGCAATGATAAGTGTCTTACCGGCACTGCGCAGCTCTTGCCAAATGCCGAGCAAGAAGGTTTGGGTCCGTGGATCCAGTGCCGCCATCGGTTCATCCATGAGGAGCACTTCCGGATTCATGGCCAACGTGGCCCCAATGGCGATACGCTTCTTTTGACCGCCACTTAAGTGATACGGCACTGCCTCAAGCAGGCTCGTAATATCTAATAACTGCGCTACATCCTTGACGCGCTGGTCGATTTCCGCATCAGACAAGCCCATTTGCTGCGGCCCGAAGGCAATTTCTTCGTACACCGTGGGACAGAACAGCTGCGCATCGGAATTTTGGAATACAGAGCCCACGCGCTGGTGGAAGCGTTTCACCAGCTCCGGCTTATGTAAAAACTCTGACGTTACCGGCGTACCATCGAAGGTAAAGGTGCCCGCCGTCGGCGATAAAATACCGCTTAAAATGCTGAGCACCGTCGTTTTACCGCACCCATTGGCGCCCATGAGCGCCACCGCTTCGCCGCGCTTAATGGACAGCGACAAATCGCTTAGCGTAGCCTGGCCCGGCTCGTAGCCAAAGCCTATATGATCTAACTCAATATACAAGGAGAACTCCTTTCTAGCGCCCACCAACGATGAACGCATAGAGGATAAATACATCCACTACGACGATGAGCCCGTCCCACAGACTCCACTTCGTCTTACCGGCTTTAACCGCCCGGTACGTGCCGTCAAAGCCGCGGCACACCATGCCCCAATAAAGAGCCTGCGCCTGTTCGCGGGACCGCAGGAACAGCATACCCATAACCCCGCCTAGGCTGTGGCCATTATTGCGACCACGACCGACCGAACGCAAGCGGAGCGCATACATCATCGAAAGCGCCACACGACCAAGGACGAAGATATATTTTAACGTAATATGTAAAATAAACACCAAGCCGGCCGGTACGCGTAGCCATTTAAAGGCGCGGAGCACGCCATTCCAGTCCGTCGTCAGGCTAAAGAGCTGCATTGCCGTTACGGTCATAAAAATCTTAATGGCGATTAATGGCGCTCGCGTCTGTCCCATCCAGAAATATGCCGGAAGTAGCACGATAAGGTTAATAATCGCCGCCGTAAAGGCTACCTTCAGAATTAAATAGGACTGACGACCGGACAGCAATGCTAAGCGCACGCAAAGCCACGCCAACGGCACGTACAGAAACTGCGGTATCGTCGCCGTGATGACCACAAAACAAACTAAAAGGGCATCCACAAGCTTTAACAGCGGATGCCCCCATCCGTTACGAACAGCACCGTCCACTGCATAACAGCGCCGTAAAACACGTAACAACCCTTGTATACTCTTATCTATGAACCGGTCCCTCCCCGGTGCCGGTGCATAGTTTTCATCTTGCTGTAACCAGTTTGGAATCGCCATAGCTAGGATACCTGGCGAATACCGGCGATAATCTTAAAGAGAATCGTCAGCACCGCTACGCCGATGATGGCCGATAAAATATAACCGGTCACATCGGGAAGCCCCGGAATAGCGTAATCCCCAAATGGCGCCGCCCAGGACCAACCGTCCGCCATGCCGCTTGGTACATAACCTAAGGCGTGACCATTAACTACCACATCACTAATCTCATCGGTGCCCCATTCGCCCCACGCCGTCGCTTCTGTCAAAAGGCCTAACGGACATAAGATTATGAGCACTACGAGCAATGTATATAACGCTTTATGGTTCACATCAAAGCCTTCGTTGAAATTGAGGCCTTTCATTTCAGTTTTGTGAACGAAGGAGAAAATACCCATGGAGAAGATGGCTTCCGCCAGGCCTGCAATGGTGAGGTGCGGTATCATCATGGCCGGAATGGACACACCTAGCGGATACGGGCAATAGAGTGCCTGCCCCGCTGCATCGTGAAATAACGCCGGCTGGATACCGAACTCAAGGGCCGCCATAAAGGCCGCCGCATTAATGCCTAAGTACGCGCCAATGCCTACCGCCAACGGATCCGGCATATGCTGGCGCAAGAAGCGGAACGCACCATAACCAACGGACGGCAACAGCACCGCCATATTAAAGATATTAGCCCCCAGCGCAAGCAAGCCGCCATCGCCGAAGAACAACGCCTGGATGACCAGCGCCGCCGTAACGGCCAGCACCGCTGCCTCAGGCCCTAGGAGCACCGCTATGAGCGTACCACCTACAGCATGAGCACTGGTACCGCCTGGCACCGGCACATTGAACATCATCAGCAAAAAGGACAACGCCGCGCCTACCCCCAACAAAGGAACTCGTTCGGGCGGCACGCGATGTTTAATTCGTTTGGCACACGTATAGACCACCGGAAGAGCCGCCACCGCCATCACAGCGCACGTCGACGGGCTCAGATAATTCTCCGCAATATGCATGTAATAACACCTCGCAAAACAGACTAATCAAAATACATTCATTACAAACTTCTTACATTTTCTACTATCTTACCATACTTAAAACCGTGAAAGAAGCCCCCCTAGGGCATATCCGGCGCCCCATCCTTACAAATTAAAATGATAGGCCCTATAGAAATGCCGCAACCCCTTTAACCGCCAAAACAAACACAAAAAAGTCGCGCCCCGCGAAGGTCCCCCGACCATCACAAGACGCGACAATATATATGGTTTAAACGTTCTCTCTTCTTGTTCTCTATAGGTTTTGTAGGTTCTATACGTTCTCTCTATTCTTTTGCTTAAGCACGGTTTCTCACGCCGTCTTAAACGTGTTGCCACAGCTAACGGGTTTCTCACGTCCGCCAGTTATATTGGCTAACCGATTAAATGAACCAAGCCATTTCGTCGGTCATATTCTTTGGTGTAAAGGCTACACGATGACGGGGCGTGTGCTTGTCGTGACCATCCACCAAATGAATGGACGGCTTGGTTTTGCGAGCCACCACGTTTTCCGGTTCCGTTTCGTAGATTACAACGCCGGCCGGAATGTCACGTTTAATAACCAAGTTACAACCGATGCGCGAGCCGTTACCAACGGTAATGTCACCTAACACCTTCGTACCGGCACCGATTAATACATCGTTGCCAATGGTCGGATGACGTTTCACACGGCGGGAACTCATGCCGCCCAAGGTAACACCATGAAACAACGTTACGTCGTCACCGACAATAGCGGTTTCACCAATTACGACGCCCATGCCGTGATCGATGAATAAGCCGCGACCGATGGTAGCGCCCGGGTGAATTTCAATGCCCGTTGCGTTGCGCGCATGCAAAGCAATGCGCCGCGCCAATAGCTTGTACCCATGTTTATATAAACGATGAGCGAAGAAGTGCCAGAATAACGCCGTTATGTGAGGATACGTCCAAAGGACCATCAACACCGAATCCGCTGCCGGATCAGAGTCCATAACGCGTTTAATATTATATCGAATCGCTTGCCATAACTGTTTCATAGTGCCTCCTGTCGGATTGTTGTTCCGAAAACATCTCACGCACCTACGGTGCTAATCTAGCACCATTATGCTTTTACATATTCCACATCATCAAATTCGAGCATGGACAAGTATTTTTCAACCCCGTCCGGAGCGATAGCTACAACCGGTACGCCCGGGTTCTTAGCAGCCAATGCCTTAGCAGCTGTAATAGCAGCGCCGGCAGAAATACCGATGCTAATGCCGGATTCGCGCATGAAGGTCTGAACCTGAGCAATAGCGTCATCGTCGGATACAGCGATGATTTCATCCATCAAGGACTGGTCAAAGTTTTCCGGGATAAAGCCAGCGCCGATCCCCTGAATCTTATGAGCACCGCCAACGCCTTTGGAAATTACCGGAGAACCAGCCGGTTCAACAGCAACTGCTTTAATAGCCGGGTTAGCTTCTTTCAATTTACGAGCTACACCAGTGAAGGTCCCGCCAGTACCAACACCAGCTACGAAAATACCAACATTCGGAACCTGTTCCAAGATTTCCGTTGCCGTCGTAGCGTAGTGGATGTACGGGTTAGCCGGGTTAACGAACTGGCCAAGGGTTACTGCAGTCGGGTTAGCATCAAGGATTTCCTGCGCTTTAGCCAACGCACCTTTCATGCCCGTAGCTTTCGGAGTCAAGATCAACTGAGCGCCATAAGCTTTTACCAATTCGCGACGTTCTTTACTCATGCTTTCCGGCATAAGGATTACAACTTTGATACCGAGTACAGCGCCCAACATAGCCAACGCAATACCGGTGTTACCGCTGGTAGCTTCTACCAAAATCGTATCCGGTTTGATTAAGCCTTTGTCCTGAGCGTCTTTCAACATGCCATATACGGCACGGTCTTTAACGCTACCACCAGCATTATATTTTTCCAATTTTACATATACATTAGAATCTCCGATCTGATAAACCGGGGTATTACCAATCAATTTCAACGTATCATTTACAGGTTTCATAAAAACTCTACTTCCTTTCGGTTTTCCTTTTGTTTGTAAGAACAGATTGTAAATTTAAATACGCAGTGCGGCAACGACAATTACTCTTGGCAATTGCAACTAATAAAAAAAGCCCTTAATCACATTTGTGACCAAGGGCGATAGTTCGCGGTTCCACCTTGTTTCATCCGGCTGTGCGCACAACCGAATATCTCTGACTGTACAGGCCTCTTACTGACGTCATAGGCTGTATACAGATTCGCTGTAACGGGCGACACCCGAGGAAGACTCCCCTGCCGAAGCAGCTTTGCCTTAATAACTCCGAGATGCACTTCACTTAACCGTCATCACCCGCTCACAGCAAACCGGGCTCTCTGGACATGACCGCGTACCGCTACTCTTCTCTTCATCGTCATGATTGTGTATTCAAATCGTAAACCTACTATAACACTATGAATTAGTCTTGTCAACACCTCAAACTAGAAATTTTTCAGTTTTGCAAAACTCCTTCACCAGTGCTCATTAATTTGCACTCATTATACAACAACGTTTCTGAAATAAAAAGCCCCCTAGCCAAAATATTTTTCACCTTGCGGCAAAACCCTTATAAACACTAGCTTTTTAGCGCATAAAAAAACTATCCCCGCTCCCAATAGCGAGGATAGTCATCTATGTTAACCGAGTATGCCTTTTGAGGATTAGTTAGCCGGTTTATATGTATTGTACGCGTTATTCTGGTAATCGCGATTATCTTTCTGGTCCTTCTGGTCTTTGTTATCTTTCTGGTCCTTGTTCGGAGCCTGATACTGACCATTCGGCTGGTTTACGCCCTGTTTAGCGTATTCTCCGTTTTGCTGACGCGTCTTGTAGTCAGCTGCCAACGCCTGTTTGCGTTTTTCCTTCGTAGCCTGATCTACTGTAGTTTTCTTTTCTGCTTTATAAGCCTGCGGTGCTTTGTTGTCTTTATTTTCAGTAGCCTGGAATTGCTGTTTTTCTTTCTTAGCCTTAGCTGCTACCGTCGTTTTCTTTTCATTCTGCGGTGCTACGGCCGGTTGACCATTCTGATCGCGTTCTGCATCCTGGTATACCAACGCCGGCTGCTGCGGTGCGTTCTGAATGCCTGCTGCATTAACCGACGTGTTACCGCTAACACCATTTAACCACAAAGTTACCGCCGCGACCGGCACAAATAATACATATCTCCGTTTCATAACTGATTCCTCCTCATACGTTACACGTGAATACACGGTTCTCTAACTAATTAACTTCGCCTTCACGAAGCATCTCTAAGATATAATCTTTTGTCGATGTCCAATGTACTGTCGTATCGACTGACATAAATTTAGCAATCGTAGATGAGATATATATGAAAAATTGATGAATATATCATGAAAAACTATGAATCCAAGATGAAGTTTTCTGAAATAAAAATCTCTCTCATAATCTTTTCTTACTTCGCTACCGGCACAGTTTCCGCACACAACAAAATGACCCTCGCGTTAGGGAGACGCGAGGGTCGGTGTTCGTACATGTTGTACTCACGATTAGGTATAGGTATTTAGAGGTTCAACAAGCGGACCCGCTCAGCGATGACCCCGGGATAAAGAATCATCGGGAGTTGTAATCGGTTGGTACTGTGTTACCACGTCTTACTGTTCCCTTGTTGTGAGTTCATTATAGCATATACATCTAAACATTTCAATATGCAATATTTAAATTTTTCGAACTAATATTTTTATAGCTGAGTCGCACATATATTGATAACCTTTTTCATTGGGATGTACATCACCGGCATAGACGATTTCGCCCCGTTTATCCGCTGCCGCAATGGTTTTATAGAAATCTATATAGGCAATACCCTGTGCTTCGCAGTAGGCAGCTACCAATTTATTATACTCACGAAGAAGTGAATCCGACCCATCGGGATCGCAATCGATTTGCGGCGGTAAGCCCACAACCGGCGTAAGTCCCGCCTTTTGAATGCGCGCCACACAGCGCTTCAAGCCTTCAAAGCAATCGGCGGCACTGCGATCATGAAGCATATCATTGGTACCGCCCATGACAAAGGCGCCTACATAGTGATGCTTAACCAGTTCTACATCGGACAAATTCGCATCCAGTTGATTATAAATAGCCGCCAGCGTCGCGCCATCAACGGCGACATTGTGAATACGAATCGTCGGCAGCTTCGCCTGTGCTGCTTCTACCCAGCCCTTACCGAAGGGCACATCGTAGCCGCGGGTAATGGAGTCACCGGCAAAGAGCCACTGCGGACGGTTCGCATCAGATTCAACGGTAATGCCATTGTCGGCAATGCCCAGCTTTGTTAAGAGGGGATCCACAACACCATTCACGCCAAAAGCGTATTCGCGGTCAATACAGGTCCCACAGCTACGGCACGGTGTGTCGCCACCTTCGTAGCAGCTCCATGTCATTTCATAAGGAACACCCAAAGAAAGACCAACGCGGACTAGTTCCGCTTTATTCATCGTGTTGAATGGTGCTTCAATAGTCACCTTGTTGTACGTCCCCAAAGAAATGGCGCGACCCATAGCATTTACAAAAGCCTCACTGCAATCGGCATACGCATTGCCTGCCGCATCATCAGCATGAGCACCGAGGTATAATTTCACATCGTCGTCAGGGAACACACTCATGGCAAGGCTCGCAACGGCAGATAGCATCAAGCCATTGCGGAACGGCACATACGTAGCTACCATGCCTTCGCCGTTTTCAGCAATTTGGTCGGCATAGCTTTTGTGCACAATATCTTCGGTAGACTGTTTTAACAGCGAGCAATTGGACTGAGCAAATACGGCCGACAAGTCAAGCTCATAATGCTTAACCTTGTAATACGCCGCCACCTGACGAGCACAGGTTAGCTCCTTGTCGTGCTTTTGACCGTAAAATACCGATACGGCCGCTACATTTTCAGCGCCTAAACGGTGGACGGCCAATGCCAAACAGGTCGTGGAATCCACGCCACCGCTAGATAATACCATTGCTTTCATAGTTACCTCTTTCGCTATTTAAAAATCGATGATACGGACCACCTGGGCCATCGCATCATCGCTAATGTACTACGTTTCAATTAACGTAACGCTTACCAACTTACTAGGCAAGCGTTCGTTCTCTTAATAAATTGTATACTATTTACTCTGCGGTGACAACAAAAAAAGACCACTCCCTTTTACCGGCTGTGCCCGCTGCCATCAAGGCACTGCTCAGAGAGTGGTCATGTTTCGGTCTGCTACGAATGATCGCTCATGAGGAACCATTGCAGGATTCTCTCGGCTACATTCACGGGGTCGCAACTCTCCGGTTGCTCATTAGGTGTTAGCATCAAGTATTATGCTACACACCGGGTCGGCAACCGTTCCGGTCTAGCCCAGCCATAGAAGACTTTTAACTTACGTTTATTATAACACACTATTTTCTCTACATGAATACTTCAGTTGCATTTAACGCATTCTTAGTGGTATCAATTTCGCATACCTTGGACGTTTTTTGTCCTGTTTCTTTGTATACATATCACTGGCTAGAAATAAAAGCCCATAGTACCTAGATTTCCCACAATCTAATTATGATTACCAAAACGCATGTATCAATCCCGTTTCGTCCATAATTCGTCAATTTGACGACCTCTATGTATACCCTTACGTACCCTTATTTACAGATTAGATTCTTCACATGAATACATAACGTTGGTTGAGGCTGTTTATTTCACAAACACTGGGTGCGCCAATCACCTAGAAGAACGGCCAAACGATAGGTATAACGATAAGGCTGACGATAAAACATACCACGATAAGCGGTATACCGGCTTTCATGTAATCCGTGAAGGAGTACTGGCCAGGGCCCAACACGATGGTGTTCGGCGGCGTGCCAACCGGCGTAGAAAATGCACAAGAGGCGGCTACTGCAATAGCCATCAATACAGCATGCGGGTTAGCACCCATGCCCTGCGCAATGGCGATACCAATCGGTGCCAACAGAGCACAGGACGCGGTGTTCGACATGAACTGCGTCAACAAGCAAGACAAGAGGAACAAAATAGCCGTTGCGAAATACGGGCTCGGATTCGTCCCCATGAGATTAATAACCGCATCGGCGATTAATTTACCGGCGCCGGATTTATCCATTGCCGTCGCTACCGGCATCATACCGGCGAAAAGGAAAATGGTAACCCAGTCAATAGACGTGTACGCCTGTTTTTCCTTCATACAACCAGTGAGCACGCACAGAATTGCGCCAATAACCGCTGCAATATGGAGCGGCATGAGCTTCGTCGCCATCGTCACAACCACGCCAATCAAGATAACACCGGCGAAAACCTGTTTCATCTTGTCGTTGGATACGTCCTTCGCATCCACTTCTTGTTCAACTTCTACATCAGCACTAACGATGTGCTTCGGCAAGAACCGTTTACCAATGAGCATCATGAATGCAATGGTCGCTACGGTCAACGGAATGCCGATCCAAGCAAATTCAAAGAAACCAAACTGAGGAAGGCCAGCAGCTTTTAACGCACCGTTGGCAATGATGTTCGGCGGCGTCCCTACCATGGTGATAATACCACCGATACCAGCGGCGAAGGCCATTGGCATTAATTGCCGTGATGCCGAAATCTTAGCTACTGAACAAATCCCTAAAATAACCGGTAACAACGCAGCCGCCGTCCCCGTGTTCGACAACACAGACGACATGAGCGCCGTTACCACCATAACCGCCAACATCAACGAATTTTCCCCTGTACCGGCTTTTTTAACTACCGTTGTCCCGATAGTCTGCGCCAAACCGGTATAGAATAAAGCGCCGCCAATAACGAACATGCCCGCAAACAACACCACTGTCGAGTCGGACAACCCACTAAATACCTGTTTCGGTGAAATAACGCCCAACAACCCTAGCGCAATTGCACCTAACAACGACGTAATGGCCAATGGAATAATCTCGGTAACAAATAAAATCGCCATAACGCCTAACACGCTTAATGTTAAATATGCCGCATCCATAAGCATTCTCCTTTGTTACTACGACTACACAATAGAGAGAACGCCACAACACTTTGCACTCAGCGATTACACGCTGGACGGATATTATCAATGGCGGTAAACTGATAATCATCCTAAACTTGAAATACTTACGATTCCCTTATTTATATAATAACTTATTTTCATGAATGTTACAAATTGAGCGAATTAGATATAAGCCATATTCCTATGGGCAATTATTATAAAAATATATTGTGACTAGCGATAAACGCCTGATATAGTTGTCTATTTTCTTTAGTACTAAATTACGCAATTTCAATCAATCAATTTTCATGTAGTGCGCTTTAATGGGAATAAAAGCACAAAAAAGCTGTCCAATCCATAGGGATTAGACAGCTTATCATCAGATGTTGGCGGAGGAAGTGGGATTCGAACCCACGGTCCCTTGCGGGATCACTGGTTTTCAAGACCAGCTCCTTAAACCACTCGGACACTCCTCCAATGTATTAACTTACCTACAATATTGTACCAAAGCGCCCTGTCTCCTGTCAACGAGCGTCGCTTATAGGAAGTCGTTCTTCCACAAGAGCAAACCGGCTCCCAAGGTGGCAACCGCAGCGATGCCAATTACGATGGCAAAGCCTTCCGGCCCCGCTTCGGCAAAGGGCACAGGAACGTTTACGCCCCACAAGCTGAAGATTACCGTCGGCACGGCGAGGATAATCGTCACAGCGGCCAATAATTTCATAACCATGTTCAAGTTATTGGAGATAATGGACGAGAACGCGTTCATCATGTTCATAAGGATATTGGAATACATTTCAACCATTTCAATAGCCTGTTTATTTTCGATGATTACGTCTTCCAGTAAGTCTTCGTCTTCTTCGTACATTTTCAGCAAATGACGCACTTCGTCATGACGACGAATGCGCAAGATGCGCTCCATAACGGTACCGTTCGTCTTCAAGGCTGACGTGAAGTAGGTCATGGATTTCTGTAATTCTAACAGCTGGAAGAAGTCCTTGTTCTTCGTCGTATGGCGCAACTGAATTTCAATGTCGTCGGTACGGCGGTTGATTTGTTGCAAGTAACGTAAGAATAACGTCGCTGTGCGATACATGATCTGGAACAGGAAGCGCGTCTTCTTGAACGTGTAGAACGTAGCAATCTGGTTATTGAGGAACGGATACAGAACCTCGGTTTCTTCGAGACATACGGTGATGAAAAAGTCCGGCGTCAAGAAAATACCAAGCGGCACGGTATCATAGCTATCTGTACCGCGCAAAGCCGGAATGTTGATAACGACGAAGATGTAGTTATCTTCAATTTCAACGTGCGAACGTTCTTCCATATCCAAAGCGGTCTTCAGCACTTCGGTAGGGATTTCCGTCATAATATTGACTAAGGCTAGCTCATCGGGGTCAGGATTCACCAAATTAATCCACGAACCTTTTGTCGCGTCCGCCACTGTCGTATCGGAGAAAAGTTCTCCTTCCGCATGTTTGTATACCGTGAGCATATGCCACCTCCCGAATCAAAAAGTTTACACTCTAGTTTATAAAAGAAATCCACCTTTCGTCAAGGCTTTCTCAAGCAATATCAGTGAATTTTACGCGTTTTTTACGCTTTTCTTAAGCATTCCCCGGCCTTCTCGTCGTTAAGTAAACACCACCGAGAATTAAGAGGGCAAATATCCCTTTATGCAAGGTAATTGTCTCTCCTAAGAATACATATGCCATAATGGTGGCAAACACCGGCGTCAGGTTCATAAAAATCGACGTCCGTGCCGGCCCGATATAACGCACCGAGATCATCTGAAATAAATACCCCATAACAGACGCAAAAACGGCCATATAGGCTACCGAGAGCCACGCTGTCATCGATACATGGTCCAGCTTGCCTGTGACCGCATCGTAAACACCAAAAGGCGTGGCAGCCGCCGCACAGGTTAAAAACGTGTACGCCGTCATCATGTACGGGCTAATTTTATAACGCAGCATAGCTACGCGAATACCAATGGAATACAACGAAAAGCACAGCACCGCTGCCAGCATATATAAGTCACCGGCATTAAACTGCATATGACTCAACACATACCAGCTACCATTACTAGCTACGGCCAATACGCCCACAAAGGCCAACACCATACCAAGGGCCTGAATCGGCGTAATCCGTTCTTTCAATAAAAATATGGCGAATAACGCCGTAAAGCCGGGCATGGAAGCACCAATAACCGACGCGTTAATGGCGGTGCTAAGGCCCATACTCATAAAGAATAATATATGGTATAAAAACGTGCCGCCTAAGCCTAGCCCGATAATGGGCCAAAGCTGCTGCCGATTGGGCACCATATTATGTGGCTGCATCCACTTCAATACCAAGAAAATACAGGGTACGGCTATCCAAAATCGCGCTGCCGTAATCGTCCACGCCGAAAATTCGGCCATCCCCACCTTGCCGGCGATAAACGCACCGGCCCAGAAGACGATAGTAATCAGCATCAATAGATACACTTGAATTGTTGACATTCTCTCATTTCCTCCTGCATGCAAAGTAACGGCCTCCTTTAGCTTCAAGCAATTGCTAGCAGAACGCCGTTCCTTACATTTCTCGCTATTCTTATTATACAAACATACAAAAAACCATGCAATACGGCGATGAACCGCTATTGCATGGTTTTTATTGTTATTTCAACGATTATTTTTTATAAAGCAAACGTACGGAGTTCAAAATACAAAGAATCGATACGCCCGTATCGGCAAATACGGCAGCCCACATGTTGGCAAAACCGGCAATACCGACCACCATGACGAGGCCTTTAACGGCTAAGGCAAATACGACGTTTTGCTTAGCCACGGACACCGCATTATGGGCAATACGCAAGGATTCCGCTACGCCGCCAAGACCGGGGCGCATATACACGACGTCAGCCGCTTCAATGGCCGCATCGGTACCACTACCCATAGCGCCGCCTACATCGGCACCGGCCAGCACTGGCGCGTCATTGATACCATCGCCAACAAACATAACCTGGCCATATTTCTGACGTAACTCCTGAATAGCGGTCACTTTATCTTCCGGCAATAAACCGGCTTTCACTTCATCAATGCCGGCGACTTTTGCCATCGCCGTAGCGCCTACTTCACTGTCGCCGGTTAACATCACCGTGCGAAGGCCATGACGCTGTAACAGCTTAATCGTTGCCGCCGAATCTTCTTTAATGGCATCGCCAATATGGATGCAGCCAACATAATGGCCGTCAATAGCCACTAGCGCTTCCGAGCCTGCTTTCGGTGCGGCAGATTCAACGGTAGGCACACCAGCGACGCTCATTTCACCCATAAGGCGACGATTACCAACCGCTACGGAATGACCTTCCACGCGGCCCAATAGGCCTCGACCGGCGATTTCCTGTAAATCGGCTACAGCCGGCACAGTAAGACCCTGCTGCGCAGCTGCCTGGCAAATGCTCTGACCGATAGGATGATTGGAACCGGCTTCCACAGCGGCCGCCATGATCAATACCTTCGTGTCTTCCACGTCGTCCACAGAATCGATGGACTGCACTTCGAACTGACCAGTCGTCAACGTACCCGTTTTATCGAAGGCAACGGCTTTAATGGCCTGCATCGTTTCCATGGCCAAGCCACCTTTGAAAAGAATCCCCTGCTTGGAGCCACGGCCAATGCCGGCGAAGAACGCCAGCGGCACGCTTAACACCAACGCGCACGGACAACTAATAACGAGGAAGGTAAGGGCCGTGTAAATCCAGTATTCCCACTGCCCCGTAAACAACGGCGGCAGAATGGCTACCGCCACCGCAATAGCAACTACAATAGGCGTATACACAGCGGCAAAACGCGTAATAAAGCGGTCGATTTTCGGCTTATTGGCTGCTGCGTTTTCTACGGCATCCAAGATGCGCGTTACCATGGAATCCTTCAATTCCTTATCGACGCGGACCAGCAAGCGACCGGAGCCGTTCACGCAGCCGGATACAATTTCACTGCCCGGCGTTACGCCGACCGGCACCGGTTCACCAGTTACCGGCGCTGTATCGAGGCGGCTCGTGCCTTCTAAGACCGTGCCATCCAGCGGAATGCGGTCGCCGGCCAGTACTTCGTACACATCGCCAACGACTACTGTTTCCGGCGCTACTACCGACACCTGGCCGTCACTCGTCACCAAGCGCACCGTTTCCGGTCGCATATCTACGGCCGCCATGATTTCCTTGCGGCTCTGATTGCCGGCTCGTTCTTCGAAGTACAAGCCGATTTGGTAGAATAACATAACCCCTGCCGCTTCCGGCAACTGACCGACGGCAATGGCGCCTAACGTGGCTACCGACATGAGAAAGTTCTCATCTAAGAAGCGGCCACTTTTGATGTTTTTCACCGCCGTCCACAACACGCGATAACCGAGTGCTATATATAATACTACTAAAAGCCCTTGTGAAATGACTTCCGGAATGGCCGTCACGAACTCAGCGGCTAGTAGCACGATAACACCTAATACGAGGCCCCACACCGGTATTGTAGGCTCTTCGTCCTCTTCTTCTAGCGCCGTAGCCTTGCTAGGCCGTTCATAGACAGCAACTTCTACGCCATCCTCAACGGAATCGCAAATAGCCTGCACCTTATTCACTAATGATGCCGTATCAGCTAACGACGTATTCAGACGCAACTGCTGCGTCCCCATCGCAAATACAGCCTGTTCAGCCCATTCCTGGCCATTGATCTTCGTCTCAATCTTAGCCGCACAATTAGGGCAACAGAGATTCTTTAAAACCAAAACCCGTTCCATACCATTACTCCTTCCCGGATTCTCTCCGCTTTGCCGGCGTTAAAAGCCTGGCTAACTATACCCGTTCTTCGGCGTAACTTTACGACCTTCATGTGTGTAATAACTTTCTAAGCTATATATGAATGATTGTTCATATATTTATACATATAGTATAGCATATTGATGATTATTGTCAAGATAATATACTTTCCCCCTTGCCGTCAAACTTCATAAAAGTCTCATCTAACTTCATATAATATTCACACTACTTTCATGTACATTTCATAAAAAGTCCGTATACTTTAACCATCGAAACTCGATAGAGTCACTTGAGTCCCGATAGTAACTATCAGGGTGTTGAGTACTTTCGGGTTACAAAGTGAGGTGAAATCATGAAAGTTAGCAAAATTGCTGTTACTTCCGCATTAGCAGCTTCCGTTTGAGGCGCCGCCTTCGCAGCTCCTCAGACTACCTTTGATAAAGGTTCTGTTCAGTTGGACGCTGGCTGGTATGCTCCGAAAGCAGAAGTTAACGTTGACGGTAACAACTTGAGCAACGACACAAAGGGTAATTTCACTGGTGGCGTTACTTACGCGTTAAGCGACCGTTTGGGTTTACAATATAACTACACCGGTTTACGCACCGCCGCTAGTACAGAATTAGCAAACACAACAGGTAATTCTCAGGAATTAAATTTAATTTACTCCCTGAACAAAAACGTAGCAGTTTATGGTGGCTACAATCGTATCAAAAACAGTTCCGATAAAGGCTTCAACGAAACCAACAATGTAGCACAGGCTGGCCTTATCGCCAAAGCCCCGATTACTGATCGCTTAGCTCTTTATGGTAAAGCAGGTATCGGTACCAAGAAAACCACTACTTGGGAAGCTGGTCTCGACTATAGCATCACCAAAGACTTGGATTTGAATGCTGGTTACAAGTATTTGAACACCCAGGTTGGTGACTACGAAAACAACAACGTTTCGTACAAAGGTTGGACTGCAGGTCTCTCCTATCGCTTCGGCGGTAGCGCTAAGACTGAAGCTCCCGCACCGGTTGCAACGCCAGTAGCACAGGCTCCGGCCTATGTTCCGGTTCAGCCGACACAGCCTGCTGAAGCTCCGAAAGCGGATTACTACTTCGAAAGTATCCACTTCGCAACTGATGACGCAACTCCGTTGCCGAACCAGCAGGACAACTTGGTTAAACTCGTTCAGTTAGCAAAATCCTATCCGAACAACACCATTAAATTGGTAGGTAACACGGATAGCCAGGGTTCTGCAGCTTACAACGAAAACCTTTCCCGTGAACGTGTAACCAACGTTTACAACTACGCCGTTAATAACGGTGTTCCTTCTTCTCAGCTCGTTACGATGTACCGTGGTGAAAATGACCCGGCTGCAACGAACGCAACTGAACAAGGACGTGCAGATAACCGTCGTGTAGACGTATATCTCAACAAATAATCTCCTTAAAATCGGATGAAGACCTTCTCCCCCTTCATTCGATATGGAGTGAATCGGTAAACGATTTTCTCCCCCTTTCTACACACACAACACACACAACACACACAACACACACAACACACACAACACACAACACACACAACACA
>ERZ650307.153-NODE-153-length-35045-cov-15.690712_pt1 | contig 35045 bp, 34 predicted proteins | sample MGYA00376243_ERZ650307 | MGnify/ENA primary metagenome ERZ650307 (study PRJEB26733, sample SAMN07839242) | wastewater metagenome | biome: urban; feature: artificial channel; material: waste water | place: USA: North Carolina | collected 2016-03-31 ... | reverse complement strand
GTGTGACCGCAGACAGTACAAGCAGTACGACAAGGTCACACAACAACGCCAGGGGATTTTGTTAGCGGCTCTAAGCTCAGCCGAGCCGCCCCGGTGCGCCACCCCGCGCCGCAGGGCGGCAGTCTGCCGCGCCCCACCGGGCGCGGTGTTCGTTTTTGTCGAGGTAATCCATGTCACTCATCTCCCTGATGGGAGCGCTGGAAATCGGCCTGATCTTCGCCCTGGTGGCGCTGGGCGTGCTGATTTCGTTCCGTATCCTCAATTTTCCGGACCTCACCGCCGACGGCAGCTTTCCGCTGGGCGGCGCGGTGGCGGCCATCATGATCGCCGGCGGCCAGTCGCCGTGGCTGGCCTGCGCCGCCGCCATGCTGGCCGGCGCAGCGGCTGGCTGGGTGACCGCCTGGCTGAATGTGCGGCTGAACATCCTGCAACTGCTGGCCAGCATTCTGGTGATGATTGCCCTGTATTCGATCAATCTGCGGGTGATGGGCGCGCCCAATGTGGCGCTGATCGGCTCGCCGACGGTGTTCAGCCCGCTGATTGGCGACGCCTCCGAGCGCGCCATGTGGGTGCAGCCGGGCGTGCTGGCCGCCATCGTGGTGGCCGCCAAGCTGCTGCTGGACGCTTATTTTGCCTCGCAATCCGGCCTGGCCATGCGCGCCACCGGCGCCAACCCGCGCATGGCGCGCGCCCAGGGGATTTCCACCAACCGCGCCATCCTCACCGGCATGGCCTTGTCCAATGCGCTGATTGCGCTGGGCGGCGCGCTGTATGTGCAAACCCAGGGCGGGGCGGATATTTCCATGGGCGTGGGCACCATTGTGGTCGGCCTGGCGGCGGTGATTATCGGCGAAACGCTGATTCCGTCGCGCTCGCTGTGGGTGATCACCCTGGCCACCGTGCTGGGCGCCATTCTGTACCGCCTGTTCATCGCCCTGGCGCTGAGCGCCGACTTCATCGGCCTGCAAGCGCAGGATCTGAATCTGGTCACCGCCGTGCTGGTGGGCCTGGCGCTGGTGCTGCCGACGCTGAAAGCCAAACTGCGCAAAACCGTGAAGGGGAATCCGGCATGATGCACGCCAAAGGTCTGCTCAAGACATTCAACCCCGGCACGCCGATTGAAAACCGCGTGCTGCGCGGGCTGGACCTGCACATCGAAACCGGCCAGTTCGTCACCGTGATCGGCAGCAACGGCGCCGGCAAATCCACCTTTCTGAACGCCATCAGCGGCGATTTGCTGGTGGACAGCGGCAGCCTGCACCTGGACGGTCAGGATGTCACCCGGCAAAACGCCTGGCAGCGCGCCGGGCTGGTGGCGCGGGTGTTTCAGGACCCGATGGCCGGCACTTGCGAAGCGCTGACCATCGAAGAAAACCTGGCCCTGGCCTGGCAGCGCGGCGAAAGGCGCGGGCTGGGCCGCGCGGTGAAGGCCGAGCTGCGCGAGCTGTTTCGCGAAAAACTGTCCATCCTCAAGCTGGGCCTGGAAAACCGCCTGACCGACCGCATTGGCCTGCTGTCGGGCGGCCAGCGCCAGGCGGTCAGCCTGCTGATGGCCTCGCTCAAGCCCTCGCGCATGCTGCTGCTGGACGAACACACCGCCGCGCTCGACCCGAAAACCGCCGCCTTTGTGCTGGAACTGACCGACCAAGTGGTGGCGGAAGGCAAGCTGACCACGCTGATGGTGACCCACTCGATGCGCCAGGCGCTGGACCATGGCGACCGCACCGTGATGCTGCATCAGGGCCGGGTGGTGCTGGACGTCAGCGGCGAAGAGCGCGCGCGCATGGATGTGCCGGATCTCTTGGCCATGTTCGAGCGCACCCGCGGCGAGGCGATTACCGACGACGCCTTGCTGCTGGGGTAAGCGCCGCGCACAAAGCCCGCCTGGCGTGGTTCACTGCGTGTTACACGCCTTGTCTCTCCCTGCACCGGCCAGCTGCCACTTGGCAGCCACTGGCCGGTGCAGGGATACTGCCCGCCTTCCCGTCTTGCCTGGCCGTGCGGCCAGCCTGCTGAATCATGAAAACCTACGATCGCATCGTGGCCGCCAGCCTGGCCTTGTTCAATGAGCAAGGCGAGCGCGCGGTCACCACCAACCACATTGCCGCCCACCTGGGCATCAGCCCCGGCAATCTGTACTATCACTTTCGCAATAAAGAAGACATCGTCCACCAGATTTTTCTGGAATATCAGCAATTTGTCCGCCAGCGCCTCACCCTGGCCGACGGCCGCCAGCCGGAAGTGGCCGATGTGCTGGGCTATCTGGATACGGCGTTTGACGGCATGTGGCGTTATCGCTTCATGTTTTACGACCTGCCCGGCCTGCTGGCGCGCAATCCGGCGCTGCAACACGATTATCAGCGCTTTATTGACGACGAACTCACCGACACCCTGCACGGCCTGTTTGTGCGCTGCGCCGACGCCGGCCTGTTTGCCATCGACGCCGCCGACATCCGCCCGCTGGTGATCAATATCTGGCTGGTGGTCAAGTTCTGGTACGCCTTCGAACAAGCCTCACACCCCAGCCAGCCCATCAGCGAAGCCACCGGCCGCCGTGGCGTGCGCCAGGTGCTGGCCCTGCTCAAACCCTACGTCACCGCCACCCTGCGCCCGGCCTTTATCGCCGCCTGCGCCCGCTACGGCGAAGCCTGAGCCGCGCGGGCATCGCCTCTTTCTGTGTTCGCGGGCTTGCCGCGCCACCTGCACACCGATACCACAACACAGCCCGGGCTCAGCTTTCATCAACTTTTGGTCGCATCCACGCAAGGCGCGGGCTGCGTGGCATGATGGAATACCCGCTGAGCCGGCGCTGTTGCATGCCACGGCATGTCTGCCGGCAGACCAATGAACACACCGCGTTGACCCGATGTGCAGATACCACCTCTGACCTGCCGCCTGAGTGAGTGGATGAACCACCATGTTTGACTGGCTTGCCGAACCCAGCCCACCACCGCACGTGGGCCTATTGTTATTGCCTGGGTTTTCGCTGGCCGAGCTGGCCTTGTGGCGCACGGCGCATGCTTGCCTGCAGCAACTGACCGGGCCAGCCGCCGGCACTTGTCCAACGCTGTCGGTGGACGGCCGGCCAGTGCTGTCCGATCTGGGCCTACCCGTCCCCGCAGACGGCGCGCTGACGCCTGCGGCGCTGGACACGCTGTCGGTGCTGCTGGTGTTTGCCAGCGGCCTGCCAGCAGCGCTGCCGCCCAGCGATGCGCTGGTGGTTACGCTGTCGGCCGCGATACATCCGCGGCGGGTGCTGGGCGGGGTGCATGCCGGGGCTTTTTGGCTGGCCGCCGCCGGGCTATTGAGCGGTTGCCGCGCTTGCGTGCATTGGTCTTTGCATGAGGCCTTTGCCGAACGCTATCCGCAAGTGGCGCTGTCGGCTAATTTATTTGAATTTGACCAGCAGCGGCTGACCTGCGGTGGCGGCGTGGCGGTGCTGGACCTGTTTCTGGCGCTCACCGCCCGCCAGCACGGCCAGGCGCTGGCTGGCCAGGTGGCTGAGCACTTATTGCTGGAGCGTCTGCGTCCCGGTGACGAACGTCAGCGTATGGGTCTGCGCACCCAGCTGGGCGTCACCCCGCCCAAGCTGGCCAGGGCAGTGGCGCTGATGGAAGCGCATATGGAAGACCTGCTCACCACCGACCAGCTTGCCGATCTGGTGGGGGTGTCGCGCCGCCAGCTGGAGCGGCTGTTCAAGCAGGCGCTGGATCAGGCGCCGTCGCAATATTATCTGGAACTGCGGCTGAACCACGCCCGTCAGCTGCTACGGCAAACCTCGGGCTCGATTCTCCAGATTGCGCTGAGTTGCGGATTTTCTTCTGGCTCGCACTTCTCCAATGCCTACCGTCAGCATTTTGGCGTGTCGCCGCGCGAAACACGCCGGCGCGGCGGCGATGCAACAGCATGTCGCCCTGCGGCAAGTCCACCAGCCCGCCCCCACCTAGAATGGGATGCTGGCTGAAGCCCGCCACGCCCGACAATATCTTCCCGGCGCAACGCTATTCTGACCGACAGGAGTCCCCCTCATGTACATCTTTCGCCCGGTGACCGTTGCCGATTTACCGGCCGTGGAAGCGCTGGCGGCGCAAAGCCCGGTGGGGGTCACCTCGCTGCCGGCCAACCGCGAGGCGCTGCTGCATAAAATTCAAGCCTCGCAGGACGCGCTGGCCGCCGAGGTGCGGCTGTATGGCGAAGAGCGCTATTTCTTCACCGTGGAAGACCGCGCCAGCGGCCGGCTGCTGGGTTTGTCTGGCTTGGTGGCTTCGGCCGGCTATAACGAGCCGTTTTACAGCTTTCGCAACGAGCTGTTGATTCACGCCTCGCCGGAGCTGGGCATCCACAACAAGATTCACGCCCTGTCGCTGTGCCACGACCTCACCGGCCATTCGCTGCTGACCTCGTTTTTTATCCTGCCGGAGCTGGGCGCCGGGCCGGCGGCCGAGCTGCTGTCGCGCAGCCGCCTGCTGTTCATGGCCGGCCACCCGGCGCGCTTTGCCGACACCGTGGTGTCCGAGATGCTGGGCGTCACCCGCGAGGATGGCAGCTCGCCGTTCTGGGACGCGGTGGGCCGGGTGTTTTTTGGCCTGGATTACCACGAGGCCGAGCTGATTTGCGGGGTGAAGGGGCGCAAGTTCATCGCCGAGCTGATGCGTCAGCACCCGATTTATGTGCCGCTGCTCAGCGCCGAGGCGCAGGCGGTGATTGGCGAAGTGGGCGAGGGCTCGCGCATTGCCTTTGACATCCTGGAGCGGGAAGGCTTTGAAACCGAAAACTACCTGGACATCTTCGACGGCGGCCCCACCCTGCTGGGCCGGCTGCCCGGCCTGCGCAGCTACGCCGGCAGCCGGGTGTGTCGGGTGCGGCTGGGGCCGGTGCAAGGCGGCGGGCCGTATCTGCTGGCCAATGGCGGCCTGAGCGATTTTTGCGCCACCCTGGCGCGCTTGCACCCGCCCGCGCATGGCGAAGTCACCGTGCCGCCAGACGTCGCCGCCGCGCTGGGGGTGGCGGAGGGCGAGATGGTGCGTCTGGCCGCTTTGTGATGCTGTATTTGTTTCTGGAGACTGTTCATGCGCGTACGCAGCATTGAATCCGCCGACCTGCCGGCCCTGCTTGCCCTGGCGCAATCCACCGGGGTGGGGGTGACCACGCTGCCGGCCAACGCCGAGCGGCTGGGCCGGCGCATCGACGCCTCGCTGGCCACCCTGGCCCAAGCGCCCGATCCGGCGCGCGCCAGCCTGCTGTTTGTGCTGGACGACCCGGCCCGCCCCCAGCATGTGGTGGGCATTTGCGGGCTGGAAGGCGCGCTGGGCATGAGCGAGCCCTGGTACAACTATCGGGTGGGCGCGGCGGTGCACGCCTCGCGCGAGCTGGGGCTGTATCGCCGGCTGGAAACCCTGTTTCTCAGCAACGACCTCACTGGCGCCGCCGAGCTGTGCTCGCTGTTTTTGCACCCGGACTGGCGGCGCGACGGCAATGGCAGCTTGCTGTCGAAATCGCGGTTTTTGTTTTTGGCCGAGTTTCCCGAGTATTTCAGCCCGCGCGTGATCGCAGAAATGCGCGGGGTGTCCGACGAGCATGGCCGCTCGCCCTTCTGGGAAAGCCTGGGCCGGCATTTTTTCAGCATGGAGTTTTCCGAGGCGGATTACCTCACCGGCATTGGCAATAAATCGTTTATCGCCGAGCTGATGCCGCAGCATTTGATTTACACCGCGTTTTTGTCAGCACCCGCGCGCGCGGTGATTGGCCAGGTGCACGCCAACACCCGCCCGGCGCTGGCGCTGCTGACTGGCGAAGGCTTTCGCTACAACGGCTATGTGGACATTTTTGACGCCGGCCCGGCGGTGGAATGCCCGCTGGCCGACATCCGCGCGGTGCGCGACAGCCTGTGCCTGCTGGCCGCCGACCGACCGCCGCCGGCCCAGGCCCAGCCCTGGCTGGTGTCCAATCGCCGCCGCCACGGCTTTGCCGTCACCCTGGCGCACACCGCGCCCGACGCCGACGGCCAACTGCCACTGGACGCCCAGGCGCTGGCCGCGCTGGCCATCGCCCCCGGCGACAGCGTGCGCGCCGTGCCGCTGAGCCGCCCCCACCCCAATCGACCCTGAGGATGTGCTGATGACTCAATACTTTGCAGGCCAATGGCAGGCCGGCGCTGGCGCGCCGTTTGCCTCGCTCGACCCGGTGGACCAGCGTCCGCTGTGGCAAGGCCGCGCCGCCGACGCCGCCCAGGTGGACGCCGCCGTGGCCGCCGCCCGCGTCGCCTTTGCTAATTGGCGCGACGCCGGGCTGGACGCCCGCGCCGCCGTGGCGCGCCGCTTTGCCCAATTGCTGGGCGAACAGCAAGCCGAGCTGGCCGCGCTGATCGGCCAGGAAACCGGCAAGCCGCGCTGGGAAGCGCTGACCGAAGTGCAATCGATGATCGCCAAGGTGGACATCTCGCTGAAAGCCCAGGCCGAGCGCGCTGGCGAGCGCGCCCAAACCATGGGCGACGCCCAGGCGGTGCTGCGCCACCGCCCGCACGGCCTGGTGGCGGTGTTTGGCCCGTATAACTTTCCGGGGCATCTGCCCAATGGCCATATCGTGCCGGCGCTGCTGGCCGGCAACTGCGTGCTGTTCAAGCCGTCCGAGCTCACCCCGGCGGTGGCCGAGGCCACCGTGCGGCTGTGGCTGGCCGCCGGCCTGCCGGCGGGCGTGCTCAGCCTGTTGCAAGGCGGGCGCGACACCGGGGCGGCGCTGGCCGGCCATGACGGCGTGGATGGGCTGTTTTTTACCGGCAGCTCGTCCACCGGCCAGCAGCTGCACCAGCTGTACGCCGGCCGCCCGGACAAAATCCTGGCGCTGGAAATGGGCGGCAATAACCCGCTGATTGTTGACCAAGTGGCCGATGTGGACGCCGCGCTGCACCATATTGTGCAATCGGCGTTTGTGTCCGCCGGCCAGCGCTGCACCTGCGCGCGCCGTCTGCTGGTGGCGCGCGGCGCCGAGGGCGACGCCTTGCTGGCCCGGTTAACCGCAGTGTGCGCGGCGCTGCGCGTGGGCCGCTGGGACGACGAACCGGCGCCGTTTATGGGCGCGGTGATCTCGCCCGCCGCCGCCCGCCGCTTGCTGGACAGCCAGGCCGCGCTGCTGGCCGCTGGCGGCGTCAGCCTGCTGGCCATGCGCGAGCTGGCCCCCGGCAGCGCCCTGCTCAGCCCCGGCCTGATCGACGTCAGCGCGGTGGCTGCGCTGCCCGACGAAGAAGACTTCGGCCCGCTGCTCAAGGTGCAGCGCTATGACGACCTGGAACACGCCTTCACGCTGGCCAACGCCACCCGCTACGGCCTGGCCGCCGGGCTGCTCTCAGACCGGCGCGAGGTGTACGAGCGCTTTTGGCGCGCCATGCGCGCTGGCGTGGTCAACTGGAACAAACCGCTGACCGGCGCCTCCAGCGCCGCGCCATTTGGCGGCGTGGGCGCCTCGGGCAACCACCGCGCCAGCGCCTACTACGCCGCCGATTATTGCGCCTACCCGGTGGCCGGGCTGGAAGCCGCCACCGCCCAACTGCCGGCCAGCCTGCCGCCCGGCCTGACCCTGAACCCCTGATGGAGCGCCAGATGCACGCATTCGAAGCCAATTTTGACGGCCTGGTGGGCCCCACCCACAACTACGCCGGTTTGTCGTATGGCAATGTGGCCTCAACCGGCAATGGCCAGCGCGCCGCCAACCCGCGCCTGGCCGCCCGCCAGGGCCTGGACAAAATGAAAGCCCTGGCCGACCTGGGGTTTCGCCAGGGCGTGCTCGCCCCGCATGAGCGCCCGGACGTGGCCAGCCTGCGCCAGCTGGGCTTTGCCGGCAGCGACGCCCAGGTGATTGCCCGCGCCGCGCGCGAAGCGCCCGCCGTGCTGGCCGCATGCAGCTCGGCCTCGCCGATGTGGACGGCCAACGCCGCCACCGTCAGCCCCTCGGCCGACAGCGCCGACGGCCGCGTGCACTTCACCCCGGCCAACCTCAACAATAAATTTCATCGCGCCATCGAGCACCCCACCACCGGCCGCGTGCTGGCCGCCACCTTTGCCGACCCGCGCTGCTTTGCCCACCACCCGGCGCTGCCGGCGCACATGGCCTTTGGCGACGAAGGCGCGGCCAACCACACCCGGCTGTGCGCCGACTACGGCGCGCCCGGCGTGCAGCTGTTTGTCTACGGCCAGCGCGCCTTTGACGCCAGCGCCAACGGCCCGCGCCGCTACCCGGCCCGGCAAACGCTGGAAGCCAGCCAGGCGGTGGCCCGCCAGCACGGCCTGAACCCGGCGCGCGTGGTGTTTGCCCAGCAAGCGCCCGCCGCCATCGACGCCGGGGTGTTTCACAATGACGTGATCGCCGTGGGCAACCGCGACGTGCTGTTTTATCACCAGCACGCCTTTGCCGATGCCGACGCCACCCTGGCCGCGCTGGCCGACGCCATGCACGGCGTCGGCGCCAGCCTGCGCCCGCTGCAAGTGCCGGCGGCGGCGGTCAGCATCGAAGACGCCGTGCGCAGTTATCTGTTCAACAGCCAGCTGCTCAGCCGCGCCGACGGCCGCATGCTCTTGGTGGTGCCGGAAGAATGCCGCCACGTCGAGCCGGTGTGGGCCTATCTGCAAGACCTATTGGCCAGCCAAGGCCCGATTGCCGAAGTGCGGGTGTTTGACCTCAAGCAATCCATGCAAAACGGCGGCGGCCCGGCCTGCCTGCGCCTGCGCGTGGCGCTGACCGCCGACGAATGCGCGGCGGTCAACCCGGCGGTGTGGATCAACGACGCCCGCTACGCCAGCCTGTGCGCCTGGGTGGACCGCCACTATCGCGACCGCCTCAGCGCCGACGACCTGGCCGACCCGCAGCTGCTGCAAGAATGCCGCACCGCGCTGGATGAGCTCACCCAGCTGCTGCAACTGGGCTCGATTTATCCTTTTCAGCGAGGCTGACCATGATGGGAGATTTGCTCGCCGCCGTGCTGCACGACCGCCCGGCGCTGACCGCCGCCCGCCCGCTGGCCGGCGGCGGCCAAGTGGAAGAATGGGATCAGGGCGTGTGGTGCTTCACCCCCGCCGCGCCCAGCCAGTTTGACCTCGTGCTGTCCGCCGGGGTGCACGGCAACGAAACCGCCCCGGTCGAGCTGCTCGACCAACTGGGCCAGGCCCTGCTGGACGGCAGCCAGCCGCTGGGCTGCCGGCTGCTGCTGATCCTGGGCAACCCGGCGGCGCTGCGCCAGGGCGTGCGCTACCTGGACGAAGACATGAACCGCCAGTTCGGCGCCCAGCCCGGCGGCGGCCGCGACGCCCAGCGCGCCCACGCCCTGCGCCAGCACATCCAGCGCTTTTTTGCCGACGGCGCGCCCACCGCGCTGCGCGTGCATTACGACCTGCACACCGCCATCCGTGGCTCGCTGATCGAGCAATTTGCCCTGTGCGCCGCCCCCGACCCGGCCAACCCACACTTTGACCCGCTGGCCTGGCTGGCCGCCGCCGGCATGCGCGCCGCCCTGCTCTACCAGCGCAGCGCCCCCACCCTCACCGCCTGGACCCACAGCCAGCACCACGCCCACGCCGCCACCCTGGAACTGGGCAAAGCCCGACCCTTCGGCCACAATCAGGCCATCGACCTGAGCCAACTGGCGCAACAACTGCGCCACTGGCTGGCCAGCCCCACCCTGCCCGCCGCCCCCAACACGACCCCACCGCCCATGCCCTGCTTTCGCGTCGCCCGCGACATCCCCCGCCTGAGCGACGCCTTCCGCCTGCACCTGGCCGCCGACACCGCCAACTTCACCCCGCTTCACCCAGGCCAACTGCTGGCCGAAGACGGCGACACCCGCTATGTGATTGACGAACAAGACGCACGGGTGATTTTTCCGAATCCGAACGTGGCCAATGGCCAGCGGGCGGGGTTGGTGATTGTGCCGTGGTGAAGCGCATAAGCTGGCCTCCTCACACCACACATCGGTTAAAATGCCAGCCTAGCTTGGCAAAAACATGACGTGTGTACGGATACGCGCAAAGCAGCTTGCCGCGCGGTGTGAGGGTGCGGCTGCGCGTGCTGCTTGCTGGCGGGGGGCATCGACACGTGATGTGGCGCAGGCTGTCACCCGAACAAGAGCCGCTTATTCAAGATGGATCATTCCACTCACAACAAGATCGTCAGCTTTATCTGGTCAATCGCTGATGACTGTCTCCGAGATGTTTTCATGCGCGGCAAGTATCGCGACTTTATCTTGCCCATGTTTGTCCTGCGCCGTCTAGACTGCTTGCTGGAGCCCAGCAAATTCATGATGGAGATGGTCGGCAAGATGAATCCTGGTCAGCTTTGCAGGCAGCTGATCATGAAACCCGTGAAAAATGGAGCATCACGCGCATGTTGAACCAACTCACGCTAAACGGCGTTGGTCCGGCTCAAAAGCTGGTCATCGACTTCAAACCTCGCCTGAACTTTCTGACTGGAGACAATGGCCTGGGCAAGAGTTTCGTGCTCGATATCGCTTGGTGGGCGCTGACACGCACATGGGCGCGTGAAATCATGGCAATGCCCCGCCAGGATGCATTCGAATCCAGCATCGGCTACAGCTACACGAGCAGCAAAGACCAATTCGAGTGGTCCAGCCAGTTTGATCACGCAACCCAACAATGGTCGGTAAAGCAAGGCCGACCAGCCATTCCCGGCGTTGTAATCTATGCTGGCGTTGATGGGAGCTTCTCGGTTTGGGATCCCGCGCGTAACTACTGGAAAAACGATAAAGGGGAAGTCACCGCGCCAAATCGCCCGCGCAGTTTCGACTTCACCCCTGAAGAAGTCTGGAGCGGCTTACGGACCAGTGACGGCAAGACACAGCTGTGTAAAGGCCTGCTGCATGACTGGGTGTCGTGGCAAGAAGCTAAAAAGCCCGCCTTTGATGACTTGGTGAAGGTACTGGATGCGCTGTCCCCCTCTGGCGTCGAGAAGATCCAGCCCGGCACGCCGATGCGTGTGGGCGATAGCGTTCAAGACCTGCCCTCGCTGCGCATGCCCTACGGGCAGGATGTACCCTTGATCCATGCGTCTGCCGGTATGCGCCGCATTGCCGCGCTCGCCTACCTGCTGGTATGGACTTGGCGAGAGCATCAACTGGCGTGTGAACGCTTTCGCGTGAATCCTGCCCGCGAAATTATTTTCTTGGTGGATGAAATCGAATGCCATCTGCACCCGCAATGGCAGCGACGCATCGTCCCTGCCCTACTGAACGTCATGAACGCCCTGACTGGTTTACGTGATGTCCCCGTGCAACTGCTGGCCGCCACCCATTCCCCATTAGTGCTTGCATCCGTGGAGCCTACCTTCAACCCGGAACAGGATTGCATCTGGGACTTTGATCTGGTTGGTCACGAAGTCGAAGCACGCCTCTACCCTTGGTCGCGTAAAGGGGATGTCAACGCCTGGCTGGCATCCGGGGTGTTCAATCTGAAAGAGCCGGTGTCCGTACAAGCGGAAGAAGCGCTTGGGCTGGCACGTGCTTTTCTGCAGACAACGGCAAAGGCAAACAACGCCCTTTCTACCGAGCAAATCACACAAATGCAGAACATCGACAACCAGCTTCGCGCCAGTTTGGGCGAGCTGGATCCGTTCTGGATTCGCTGGAGCCAGTTCCGCGAGCGACTGGAGGCGCGCTCATGATCCGTGTGGAACTCGCTCCAGAACCCGCAGATTTCAACAGCAAGGTCAGGCAGCCAGGCTTGCGCGCCATGGCAGAACTCGTGGGTGAACCCAACCTGCCCAAGCGTCGAGGCAGAAAAAGAGAAGTTATCGCGTCATCGCGGGATGAGATCCCCGCCGACAAGTTTCCTGCGCTCTGGACCGAGGCGTTGCCCGAACTTCTCGATGCCTATGGCCGCGTATGTGCCTATATGAGCTTCTACATTGAGCCCGTCACCGGGGCTGCATCGGTGGATCACATGCTGCCCAAGTCGCTCAACTGGCAGGAAGTTTACGAATGGCGCAACTATCGCCTGGCCTGTGCGCAAATGAACAGCCGCAAGAATGACTACCAGGACGTGCTCGACCCTTTCGAGATCGAAGACAGCTGGTTCCGCATCGAGTTGGTCGGCTATCAGGTGATCCCCGCCACGCAGTTGCCCGCAGGCATTGAGGCACAGGTTCAGGCCACCATCGACCGCCTTAAGTTCAATGACTACGAATGCCTGAAGCTGCGGGAGGCCTATGCAAGGGCATACCGCGACGGCGACATCAGCCAGCATTTTTTGCGCCAGCGAGCACCCTTTCTTGCCCGGGAGATTGAACGGGCATGCAATCTGGCGGTGGTGTGATGCAGCGCGACGAGAACGACAAGCCAAGTGGTGTGGCTTGGTGTTTGAAACCACCTTTCGCGTTGGTTCAACTAAAGAAAACATGCCTACTCAAACGCTCCCTGCCCATCTCCCCCATGCCCTCACCCCAGATGGCCTGATCGTGCGCACCTTGCGCACGCACTGGCCCGAAGCGCTGGCGGTGTACGCTTTTGGTAGCCAGATACAAGGTCAGGCCGGCCCTGAGAGTGATCTTGATCTGGCGCTATTGCTACCCGCTTATGCTGACCCCCTGGTGCGCTGGGATGTGGCTCAGCAACTGGCGATTGCGCTGGGCTGTGATGTGGATTTGCTCGATCTGCGCGCGGCCAGCACGGTGATGCAATATCAGGTGATTACCACGGGGCAATGTCTTTGGGCGCAGCAGCCAGCGGCGGGTTTGTTTGAATGTTTTGTCTTGAGCGAGAAACTGGATTTCGACGCCGCTCGCGCGGGTTTATTGACGGAGATTGCCGAGCAAGGAAAAGTTTATGCGCGATGATGTATTGTTTAACAAAGCCGCCACGATTGAGCGCTGTGTGGCGCGAGCCAAAGAAGAGTTTTTAGCGGCAGGCGAGCACTTTGCCACGGATTTCACCCGTCAGGACGCTGCCGTGCTGAATGTGCAGCGAGCGTGCGAGGCGGCGCTGGACATGGGGCAGCATCTGATCCGCCGTGAAAAACTGGGCATTCCGCAAAGCGCGCGGGATGTGTTTGCTGTAGAGCCGCTAACAAAACTCAGCGAAGCGGCCCTGGCTAGGCGTGTGACCGCAGACAGTACAAGCAGTACGGCAAGGTCACACAACAACGCCAGGGGGTTTTGTTAGCAGCTCTTATTGCATGCCGGCGGCTGGATTGACTCGCTTGGCGGTGAGCCTGCAAAAAATGGTCGGGTTCCGCAATATTGCTGTGCATGACTATCAGACCTTGCTGATTCCGATTGTCACCGAGGTGATTCGCCATCATCTGGACGATTTTTTGCGCTATAGCCAGCATGTGCTGCAACGGGCGCATCCCTCGGCGTAAAAACCGCTTTAACGCTATGCTTGGTGAGGTGGCGTGCTCTTGTCCGTGAACCCACGCTTGGTCAGGGCTGCGCTTTGCCCATTTCTTTGGCGTGATCAGCCGTTTTAAGGAGATCCCATGAGTCTGCAATTTCTTGGCCTGGCCGGCAGTTTGCGCGCCAAATCCACCAATCGCGGTTTGCTGCGCGCGGCGCAGGGGCAGTTGCCGGCAGGGGTGAGCCTGGCGCTGGCGGAGTTGGCCGATGTGCCGTTTTATAACGCGGATTTGACCGAAAAGCCGGCGGCAGTGCTGCGGGTGCTGGCGCAGTTGGCGGCGGCGGATGCCTTGGTGCTGGCTTGCCCCGAGTACAATTATTCGCTGGCGCCAGCGCTGAAAAACATGCTGGATTGGGCTTCGCGCGAGCCGGATAACGCCTTGCTGGCCGGCAAGCCGGTGGCGATCATGGGGGCGGGCGGCGGCATGGGCACGTCGCGGGCGCAATACCATTTGCGCCAGGTGTGCGTGTATCTGGATTTGCATCCGCTGAACAAGCCGGAGGTGTTCGCCAATGCCTTTGCCGGCGGTTTTGACGAGCATGGCGATGTGCGCGACGAGCGCTTGCTGGGCCAGTTGGCGGCGCAGATGCAGGCGCTGAAAGACTGGACTTTGCGTTTGCGTGCATAGCAGGCGGTGTGGCCACACCCGCTCATCCGGGTGTGGTGCTTGGCAGCGTCACTGGGGGCTCGCGTCACTGGGCACTGGTGCGCAGCAGAGGCAGCAGCGCACAGGCGGCGAGTTTCTGACCATATCGCAAACCTTTGAACGTGCTCAGCGCGCCGCCAGCGCGCGCATCACCCGCTTCCATTGCCCCTCGGCCTCGGCGCCGACTTCGGCAAACACCTTGCCCATCAGCGCGTGCTGGGCGGCGGACAATGCCGCTTCCAGCTCGGCGCCCGCCGGGGTGAGCGTCAGCTCGCGCACCCGGCGGTCGTGCTGGCCCACTTCGACGGCAATCAGCCCGCGTTCGATCAATTGCCGCAGCGGCGCGTTCAGCGCCTGCTTGCTCACCCCGAGAATGCCCAATAGCGCATTGACGCTCAGCCCAGGATGGCGGCCGACAAAATACAGCGCGCGGTGGTGCACGCGTTGCAGGCCGCGTTCGGCCAGCACTTGGTCGGGCAGGGCGGTGAAGGCGCGAAAGCCATAAAAAAACAGTTCCAGCGCTTCGTCCAGCGCCGGGTCACGGGAATTTTGGTCAAGCATGTTGACTATTTTATCCAAAGCAGCGAATAATTAGGTCAACTTTATTGACTAAAGCCAACCCACGGAGACCCGTCATGTTATCGCAGCGCACCGCCCGCCTCACCTCTTCCCTGATCCGCGACATCCTCGCCGCCGCCCAGCGCCCAGGCATGATTTCGTTTGCCGGCGGCCTGCCGGCCAGCGAAACGCTGGCGCTGCCCCGGCTGGAAGATGTGCCGGACGGGGTGATGCAATACGGCCCGTCCGAAGGTGAGCCGGCGTTGCGCGAGGCGGTGGCCGAGCGGGCGCGCGCCATGGGCATGCGCTGTGACGCCAGCCAGGTGCTGATCCTCACTGGCTCGCAGCAGGGCATTGATCTGGTGTCCAAGCTGCTGATCGACCCCGGCACGCCGGTGCTGCTGGAAGCGCCGACGTATCTGGCGGCCTTGCAGTCGTTTCAGTTTTTTGGCGCCGATTGCCGCAGCGTGGCGCTGGGCGAGCACGGGCCGGACTTGGACGCGCTGCGCGCCGGGCTGGCGGCCAAGCCGGCGTTTGCCTATTTGATTCCGACTTTTCAGAACCCGTCCGGCCGCTGCTACGACGCCGCCCATCGCGATGCAACGGCCGAGGCGCTGGACGCCCAGCAGGTGCTGCTGGTGGAGGACGACCCTTACCGCGAGCTGGTGTACGACGAGGCCTGCGAGCGCACGCCGCTGTGCGCGCGGCTGACGCGCGCGCCGTGGATTTATCTGGGCAGCTTTTCGAAAACCCTGGCCCCCGGCCTGCGCGTGGGCTATCTGATTGCTTCGCCCGAGTTGTTTCCGTATCTGCTCAAGCTCAAGCAGGCGGCGGATTTGCACAGCAACCGGCTGAGCCAGTGGCTGGTGCTGTCGCAATTGCAGGGCGACTTTGCCGGCCACCTGGCCCGGCTGCGCACGCTGTACCGCGAGCGCCGCGACCAGATGCACGCGGCGCTGAGCGAGCAATTGGGTGAGGCAGCCAACTGGCAATGCCCGCCGGGCGGGCTGTTTTTTTGGTTGCAGCTGAACACGCCGGGCATCGACACCCGCACGCTCTTGCCCGAAGCGATGGCGCGCGGGCTGGCCTTTATGCCGGGCGAGCCGTTTTTCCCGAATGCGCCGGCGGCAGTGAGCGCGATGCGGCTGAATTTCAGCCACAGCGACCCGGCCAGCCTGCGCCAGGGGGTGCGCTTGCTGGCTGAGTTGCTGCATGAGCAGCAAGAGGGGTGAACCCGGCTGTGCAGGCTAAGCGGGAATTTTCATGCGTTAAAATTATGGATCATGCCAAATAAGTTCACCCTGTGCGCAAGTGAGCGAAGTTCATGAAAAAATGCACTAAACCACGCTGACGACAGGGAACTTTTGCTGACATAATCCGGTCTTTCGGATTACCCACACTGCTGACCCACACCAGCTTGTCATCGCAAGCTTTCGCTGTGGGTCATGCCTTTCCGGCTCACAACTGAGACTGACTTTCGTTCATGTCGATAGCCAGACTTGCTATATTCGTGCCTTTGTACGTATAAATACTTAAAATACGTGCTTGAATTTTTGCACGAACAAGCGGAACATCACATCTGGCCGTCAGCAATAGTTGACTACTGTCAGCAATTGTCAGAGTGACCGTATGTTTTACAGAAGGCTTACCCTAATATGCGCATCAATCCTGCTTACAAAAAGATCATTGAAGAGACCATGGAACGCTATGGCATTCAGGATCACCGCCTGGAAATGGGTGGCAAGCATGCTCACCTGCTGTTCAGCCACGATGGCCGTTCGCACAAGGTCACCATACCGGGCAGTCCGTCTGATTCGCAGCGCGGCCTGAAAAACTTTGCCTGCGACCTGCGCCGCCGGATTGTCGGCATGAACGTCAACGCCGCCAGTGATATGCCGGCAGAAGAAATATTGCCCGACGCAGTTCTTCTGGAAAAAATCCAGCTGCGTCTGGCGGAAAACCCGCCACAACATGCCACCGAGCGCGATTTTCAGGCGCTCAAGCTGCTGGACGGGCGCATGCGCTCGGCCGTGGCTATTGGCCAGGACGCCCATGCCGACAATCCGGCCGCCTGGGGGGTCGAACGACTGGAGCGGCTGGTGTGGCTGGGCCTGGCCGAAGGCGATGGTCAGGGCCGTTACCGCAAGATGGGCGGCACCCGCCAGTAAGCTTGCCGCCCTTGGCGTGCGTGCAGCCTTGACATCGTGTCGCTTTTATATAGTTTGCGGTTGCGCAACTGTCAGTATGATTGACGACGTCAGTCCGGTTTGCTGGCGCAGCTGCCTGCGGCAGCGCGTCTTACCCGACCAAGCCTCATAATGCAGGTGGCATCGCCTGCGCCGCGCCGGCCTGCACCGCCGCGCCAAAGCGCGCCAGCTTGGGCGATTGCAGCGCCCAGCTGTGCCAATACAGTGTCAGCGCCGGGCCGGGCGCGCCGGCCAGCACATCCACCAGGCGGCCGCTGGCCAGCAAGTCGGCCACTTGTAAACGCGGCGTCAGCCCATAGCCCAGCCCAGCCAGCACCACATTCAGCAGCGCATGCACCGCCGGCACGGTGAAATACGGAAAATCATTCAGCGCCAGGCCGTAATCGGCCATGAAGTTCAGGTGCAGGCTGTCTTTCAGGTTAAACAAAATCGCCGGCGCCGCGCGCAGCGCCTCGGCGCTGACGCCATCGGCAAAATAGCGGCGGGCAAATGCCGGCGTGGCCACGCACACATAGGGCATGCGCCCCAGGCACACGCTCTGGCAGCCGGTCAGCGCCTGCGCCTGAGTGGTCACGCAGCCAATCACATCGCCGTTTTTCAGCAGGGCGTGGGTGTAGTCCTGGTCATCGACAATCAATTGCAGCAGCAGGTTTTCTTGCGCCACGCAATCGGCAATCGCTTCAGGAAACCAGGTTTCCAGTGAGTCGGCATTAACGGCCACGGCCAGCGTGGTAAAGGCATCGGGCACATCACCCGCCAGATCATGGCGCAACTCAGCCTCCAGCAATTGCAGCTGGCGCACATGGCGCAGCAGGCGCTTGCCGGCCGGGGTGGGGCGCACCGGCTGGCTGCGCACCAGCACGGTTTGCCCCAGTTGTTCTTCCAGCTGGCGAATGCGCTGCGACACCGCCGACGGGGTGATGCACAGCCACTGCGCGGCCAGCTCAAAACTGCCAGCGCGGACAATGGCTTCCAGCGCGTCCAGGGGTTTGGCGTCGAGCATGATTAAGTTTTTTTAATGATGATGAAAAACAAACAATTTTACTGAATTTATCCCAGCCCGTAAGCTGAGTCCATCAGGTTTTCTGCACAGACGGACAGGAATGGACATGCAAAGCGCGGTATTTTTTCAGGGGTTGGCGGTCAGTGCCGGCTTGATTGTGGCGATTGGCGCGCAAAACGCCTTTGTGCTGGCGCAGGGGGTGCGTGGCGCGCATCGCTTGCAGATTGCGCTGGCTTGCGCCAGTTCGGATGCCTTGCTGATTGCCCTGGGCGTGGGCGGCGCCGGCGCCTTGATTGCCAGCCAGCCGGCCTTGCTGGCGCTGGCGCGCTGGGGCGGCGCGGCCTTTTTGCTGGTGTACGCGGCCATGGCCTTGCGCCGCGCCTGGCATGGCGAATCGATGACCCTGCCGGCGGATAGCCAGCAATCGGTGTGGCGAGTGCTGCTGGCCACCCTGGCGGTGACCTGGCTGAACCCGCATGTGTATCTGGACACCGTGGTGCTGCTGGGCGGGGTGGCGGCGCAACTGCCGGCGCAAGAAAGATTCACCTTTGGCCTGGGCGCGGCGCTGGCCTCGTGGCTGTGGTTTTTTGCCCTGGCCTACGGCGCGCGCCTGCTGGCCCCGCTGTTTACCCGGCCGACCAGTTGGCGGGTGTTGGACATCAGCGTGGCGCTGGTGATGTTGATCGTGGCTTATCAGCTGCTGCAAGGCTGATGGGGCAAACTCAGACGGCAAACGCCACCAGGTGTTCGGCATCCAGACGCACGCCGATTTCTTCGCCAATGGCGTGGTCGTGGTGGCTGGGGGCCAGCGACAGCACGGTCTGGCCGGAGGGCAGCGCCAGGGTGTACAGAAACTCTGCGCCGCGAAACGCCCGCGCCGCCACGCGCGCGCGCAGCGGGCTGGCGTCGTCGTGCGCCACATCGTCCGGCCGCAGCAGCACTTCCACCCGGCTGCCGGCGGCAAAGCCGTGCGGGCGCAGGCTGCACGCCTCGCCCAGCTCGATGCGGATGCAGGCGTCGGCGCACACTTCGCCAGGCAGCAGCACGCCCTGGCCGATAAAATCCGCCACCATGCGGTTGGCCGGCTGGTGGTACAGATTGTACGGGCTGTCCCACTGCATGATGCGGCCCTGCTCCATCACCCCCACCTTGTCGGCCATGGCGAAGGCTTCGTGCTGGTCGTGGGTGACCAAAATCGCCGTGGCCTGCGCCGCCTTGAGGATGTCGCGCACTTCCTGGCCCAGCCGCTCGCGCAGCGACACATCCAGATTGGAAAACGGCTCGTCCAGCAGCAACAGGCGCGGCTGTGGGGCCAGCGCCCGCGCCAGCGCCACCCGCTGCTGCTGGCCGCCGGACAATTCATGCGGGTAGCGCTGCGCCAGGCCATCCAGGCCAACCAGCGCCAGCATGCGCGCCACCTGCGCCGCGCGGGCGTCGCGCGCCAGCGCATCCAGGCCAAAGCCGACATTGCCGGCCACGGTCAGGTGCGGGAACAAACCATAATCCTGAAACACCATGCCGATCTGGCGCTTGTGCGCCGGGGTGTGCAGGCGGGCGTCGGCCAGCAGCTGGCCATCAATCAGGATGCGTCCGCCGCTGAGCGGCTCAAAGCCGGCAATGCAGCGCAGCACGGTGGTTTTGCCGCAGCCGGAGCTGCCCAGCAGGCAGCCGATTTCGCCGCGCTGCAAAGACAGGGACAATTGTTCCACCACGCTGTGGCGAGCGTAGCGCTGGCTGATGGCGTCCAACTGCAATAAAGGAGAAGAAGTCATCTGCGCGCTCCAGTGTGCGAGGACGCGCGCGCCAGCAGCAGCACCGGCAGCAGGCCCACCAGCACCAAGGCCACCGCCGGCAGCGCGGCGCGCTCCCACTCGCCCTCGGAAGTCATTTCAAAAATCCGCACCGCCAGGGTGTCCCAGCCAAACGGACGCGTCATCAGGGTGATGGGCATTTCTTTCATCACATCCACGCACACCATCAGCACGGCGGTCAGCAGGCCGCCGCGCAGCATCGGCACATGCACGCGGCGCAACAGCGCAAAGCCGGCCACGCCCAGGCTGCGGGCGGTTTCTTCCTGGCTGCGGGTAATGCGCTGCATGGCGGCGTCCACCGAAGAAAACCCCACGGCGGCAAAGCGCGCCAGATAGGCCAGCAGCATCACCGCCAGCGTGCCCTTGAAAATCGCCGTGGTCCCTTCCGGCAGGGCGGCGCCCAGCCAGGCAATCAGTAGATTATCCAGCGCCGCCACCGGGATGAACAAACCCACCGCCAGCACCGTGCCGGGCACGGCATAGCCCAGGGTGGCCAGGCGCACCCACAGCCGCGCCGTGGGCGAGGGGTCGCGGCGCTGGGCGTAGGACAAGGCCAGCGCGCACAGCGTCACCAAGGCGGCGGCCATGATGGCCAGCGCCAACGAATGCCAGACAAAGTCGATATAACGGGCGTCCAGGTCGGCTTCCCACACCCGCGCCACCCACACCAGCAATTGGCCAAACGGCAGCACAAAAGCCAGCAGCAGCACCAGGCTGGCAAAACCGCAGGCCAGCGCCGCAGGCCAGCCATGCAGCGGCAAGCGCGGCTGTGGCTGCGCCAGCCGGCCGGCGTGGTAGGCGCGGCCGCCGCGCAGACGCTGCTCCAGCCAGATCAGGGCAAACACCAGCAACACCAGCAAAGACGACAGCTGCGAGGCGGACGACAGCGAGAACATGGCGAACCAGGCTTTATAAATCGCCGTGGTGAAGGCGTCGAAACTGAAAATCGACACCGTGCCAAAATCGGCCAGCGCCTCCATCAAGGCCAGCGACACGCCGCCAATCAGCCACGGCCGCGCCATTGGCAGCGCCACCCGCCAAAACCCCTGCCAGGGGCTGAGCCCCAGCGACTGCGCCGCCTCCAGCGCGCGCCGGCCCTGGCTGGCGAAGGCGTCGCGCGCCAGCAGATACACATAGGGGTAGAGCGCCAGGCTCATCACCAACACCACGCCGCCGCGCGAGCGGATGGGCGGAAACCACGCCGAACTGCCCCACACCTCGCGCAGCCAGCTTTGCAGCACGCCAGAAAAATCCAACAGGCCAATCTGGGTGAAGGCCATCACATAGGCCGGCATGGCCAAGGGCAGCATCAGCGCCCAATTGAACACCCGCCGGCCGGGAAACTCATGCACCGCCACCAGCCAGCCCAAGGGCACGCCCAGCAGCAGCACCCCGACGCCGACGCCCAGCAGCAACAAGGCGGTGTTGGCCAGCAGGCGCGGCAAGACAAACTCGGACAAATGCGCCCAGATGTCGGCGTTGACGTCGGCAAACGACAAGGCAATCACCAGCAGCGGCAGCACGGTGACGCTGCTGATCAGCGCCGCCAGCGCCTGCCAGCGCGACACAGCGGGCCACCACGCCGGCTTGCGCCAGCCGGGCGAGTAGGTCGTTGCAGGAGAGGAGGTTTCGCCATGCATGGCGGGGTTCCTGATAAAGAATTTAAGTCAAGGCCAAGACAAACCTGCTTGCCATCGGGCCAAAATGCACAATGCCGCACGCCCAGTTTCAGGGTGCGGCATTCAGTTCACAGCAAACACTGCGCCAGCGCTGGCAATCAACCCGCGTGACGCCGTTTTGCTGCCTGGAATCAACGATAACCCGCGCGGTCCATCAGCTTGACCGCCTCAGCTTGCAGCTCGCCCGCCTTGGCCACATTGATGTAGTTGTGCTTGAAATCCCCCCATTTGGCCACCACCGGGTCCACGTTCACCTTGCGGTTGACCGGGTATTCCATGTTCACATCGGCGTACAGGTTCTGGGCTTTTTCCGAGGACAGCCATTCGATCAGGCGCACCGCGCCTTTTTCGTTTTTGGCGTAGCGGGTGACGCCCGCGCCCGACACATTCACATGCGTGCCCGAGCCTTGCTGATTGGCCCAGAAAATCCCGATCGGCAGCGAGGGGTTTTTCTCCATCAGGCGGCCAAAGTAATAGGTGTTGGCGATGCCGACATCACACTGGCCGGCGGCGATGGCTTCCAGCATCTTGGTGTCATCCGGGAACACATCGGTGGCCAGATTATCCACCCAGCCGCGCACCACGCGCTCGGTTTTCACCGGGCCGATATCGGCCATCATCATGCCCACCAGCGACTGGTTGTACACCTTTTTCGAGGTGCGCAGACACAGCTTGCCTTTCCACTTTGCCTCGGCCAGGTCTTCGTAGCTGGACAATTGCGCCGGCTTCACCTTGTGGGTGTTGAAGAAAATCGTGCGCGCGCGCACCGACAAGCCAAACCACTGGCCCTTGGGGTCGCGCAGGTGGGCCGGCACGTTCACGTCCAGCACCTTGGACTGCACCGGCTTGAGCAGGCCTTCATGCGCAGCCTGCCACAGATTGCCGGCATCCACGGTCAGCAGAATATCCGCCGGGGTGTTGGCGCCTTCGGCCTTCAGGCGCGCCATCAGCGGGCCTTCCTGGCCGGTGACGAATTTGACGTCCACGCCGGTTTCTTTTTTGTAGGCGTCAAACAGCGGTTTGATCAGCTGTTCGTTACGCGCGCTGTACACCACCACTTCTTCGGCATGGGCGACAGCAGACAGGGCGGACAACGTGGCAAGGGCAAGCAAAGCGTGTTTCACAGGCACACCTATTCAGCTAAGGGTCAATGGGCGGATGGCTTTATCCTAACGCAAAAGATAGGGATTATCAATTAGCGATGCATTGACCGCCGTCAAGCACTGGACAATTCATGCCACTTTGTGGCGGCGCTGGCACATGGCAATGGCCCATTCCGGGCATCTACACGGCACAAAAAAAAGCACAACCTGTGCCGCCCACTGGCTGGGGCGACGTCGGTTGTGCAAGGAGGGAAAACGAACGACGTGGAGAGAAACGATTACATCAATTGCTTGCTGATTGCGCTCACGCTGCCGAGGCGGCGGTGCGCATTTTTTCGCTGCGGCCGCGCAGCCATTCCAGCGTCAGCAGCAGCACGATGGAGAACAAGATCAGCACGGTCGCGGCGGCGGCGATGGTGGGGCTGATGTTTTCCTTGATGCCGGCAAACATCTGACGCGGCAGGGTGGTTTGTTCCGGGCCGGCCAGGAACAGGGTGACCACCACTTCGTCAAACGAGGCGGCAAAGGCAAACAGGCCGCCGGAGATCACGCCCGGCGCGATCAGCGGCAGGGTGACGCGGAAGAAGGTGTACACCGGGTTGCCGCCCAGGCTGGCGCTGGCGCGCACCAGATTGGGGTTAAAGCCGCGCAGGGTGGCGGATACCGTGATCACCACAAACGGCACGCCCAGGGCGGCATGCACCATCACCAGGCCCAGATAGCTGTTGGCCAGGCCCAGCGGGGCAAAGAACAGATAGGCGCCCACGCCGACAATCACCACCGGCACCACCATCGGCGAGATCAGCACGGTCATCATGAACGACTTGCCCGGAAAATCCGCGCTGGTCAGGCCCACGGCCGCCACGGTGCCCAGCACGGTGGCCAGCAGGGTGGCCGCCGGGGCGACGATCATGCTGTTTTTCAGCGAGTCCATCCATTCGCTATTGGTGAAAAACGCTTCATACCAACGCAGCGAGAAGCTGTGAATCGGGTACATCAGGAAAGAGTCGGCCGAAAACGACAGCGGCACAATCACCAGCAAGGGCAGGATCAGAAACACCAGCACGCCGATGCAGAACAGCCGGAAGGCGTAAAACCACAGTTTTTCCAGCGGGGTTGCGTAAGGTTGCAGCATGGTCAAATCTCCTTCTTAACCCAGGCTCAGGCGGTTGGCGCCGACAATGCGCGCATACAGCGTGTACAGGGCCATGGTGGCGATCAGCAGCAGGCTGCCCAGTGCGGCGGCCATGCCCCAGTTCACCGTGTTATTGGTGAAGAAGGCCACGTAATAGCTGACCATCTGGTCATCCGGGCCGCCCAGCAGCGCCGGGGTGATGTAGTAGCCGATGGACATGATGAACACCAGCAGCGCGCCCGCGCCCACGCCGGCGACGGTTTGCGGAAAATACACCTTCCAGAAGGCCGGAATCGGGTGGCTGCCCAGCGACACGGCGGCGCGCATATAGGTCGGCGGAATGGCTTTCATCACGCTGAACACCGGCAGAATCATGAACGGCAGCAGGATGTGCACCATGGCGATGTACACGCCGATGCGGTTAAAGGCCAGTTGCACCGGCGAATCGACAAAGCCCATCGCCATCAGCGCGCCATTGATCAGGCCTTCGTTTTGCAGCAGCACAATCCACGCCGCCACCCGCACCAGCACCGAAGTCCAGAACGGCAGCAGCACCACAATCATCAGCAGATTGGATTTGCGGGTGGGCAGGTTCACCAGCCAGTAGGCCAGCGGATAGCCCAGCAAAAAGCAGAACAGGGTGACCACGGCGCTCATCCACAGCGTGCGGCCAAAAATCTTCAGATAAATCGCTTCGTCGTCGCCGGCCATGTGCAGGCTGTCGTCGGCGCCGCGCTTGATGTCCAGCGAGGATTGCAGATAAAAGCCGGTGTAACGGCTGTCGTGGTGACGCAGCACGCGCCAGTAGTCGGCTTCGGCCCAGCGCTCGTCAATATTGACGAATTGTTCGCGCAAGGGTCCGGCGGCCGGGTCCAGCGGCATGGCGCGCACGGTTTTGGTCAGCAGGCTGCGATAGCCGCTGATTTCCATATTCAGGCGCTTGGCGGCGTTGCCGACCAAAGCTTTATTGTCTTTGGCTGCAGTCAGCTCCTGGACGAAAACGCCCAGCGCAGCCTCGTCGGGCAGGCCCTGGCCTTGCCAACCGGCCAGCGCGCTGACGGTTTTGGGCAGCATGGCCGGCACTTCCGGGTTTTCCACGCTGCGATACAGCAGCAAGGCAATCGGCAGAATAAAGGTCGCCAGCAAAAATACCGCCAGCGGCGCCACCAAGAGGGCGGCGCGAAGCTTCTTACGCCGTTCGGCGCGCTTGAGTTTGACCGCCAGCGGCACGCCATCGGCGGCCAGCAGCGGAGCATCAGCAGTCATGTTCATGAACAGGCGTTCCAATCATACGAGGCGCCAGGGCCCCGCCCCCCGACGGGGCCCCAGCGGGAGATGGCCCCACCATCTCCCAAGACCCGAGCAAGCAGCATCACCGCTCAGGCCAGACAACGGCCGCCGGCCAAGCCGGCAACCCTTGAACCACAAGAAGTCGCGCCGGGCGCCCGCCCGGCGTGAGTCTTACTTGGCGGCCCAGGCGTTGAAGCGCTCTTCCAGCTCTTCGCCGTGGTCAACCCAGAACTGCACATTGATGCCCAGTGCGCCATTCAGGTTGGCCGGGGCGGTCGGCAGCGACGGCAGCACCTTCGGGTCGATCATGCCGACGGCGGACTTGTTGGTCGGGCCGTAAGCGATTTTGTGCGAGTAGGTCTTTTGGTTTTCCGGCTTGCTGGCGAACTGCACGAACTTCAGCGCCAGGTCTTTGTTCGGCGAACCCTTCGGAATCACCCAGGAGTCGATATCCCAAATCGAGCCGTTCCAGACGATCTTCAGGTTTTTGCCTTCTTTCTGGGCGGCGTCGATGCGGCCGTTATAGGCCGAGCTCATCACCACATCGCCAGAAGCCAGGAATTGCGGCGGCTGAGCGCCGGCTTCCCACCATTGGATGTTGGCCTTGAGTTGATCCAGCTTCTTGAAGGCGCGATCCACGCCGGCCTTGGTGCCCAGCACCTTGTACACATCGGCCGGCTTCACGCCGTCAGCCAACAACGCGAATTCCAGGGTGTACTTGGCGCCCTTGCGCAGGCCGCGCTTGCCCGGGAATTTCTTGACGTCCCAGAAATCCGCCCAGCTGGTCGGGCCGGTTTTCAGCTTGTCGGCGTTGTAGGCGATGGCGGTGGACCACACAAAAATGCCCACGCCGCATTCCGACACGGTGCCCGGCAGGAAAGCTGCCTTGCCGCCGATCAGTTTCGGGTCGATTTTTTCGTAAACGCCTTCTTCACATCCGCGCAGCACTTCCGGGGATTCCACTTCCACCACGTCCCAGGTCACCTTGCCGGCTTCGACCATGGCTTTGACCTTGGCCACTTCGCCGTTGTAGTCCACGCCCACCACTTTCTGGCCGGTGGCTTTTTCAAACGGCTGGTAGAAGGCCGCCACTTGGGCTTCCTTGTTGGCGCCGCCAAACGACACCACGGTCAGATCGCGCGCAACGGCCTGGCCGGCGAACACACTGGCGACGGCTGCCACAGCAGCCAGCTGGATCATCTTTTTCATGCGGTTCTCTCCTCTTGAGGGACAGTAGGGGTGCTACGTTGCTTAGGGGATACAACAGTGCTGCATGCTTTAACCATCGCCCGTTGCCGGGTTCAGGTTTCAAACAACTAATGGGTCGAGCGCGCGCAAATCCTCAGCCCGCCAGCCAATGCTCAGGCGATTGCCCACTTGCCAGGCCGGGTCAACCTCCGGCACCGGCACCTTGACCATAAAGCCGCTGTTGCCGGCAAAGTCCAGGCGCAGGCGCAGGTGGTCGCCCAGATAAATGAATTCAGCGATGGTGGCGTCAAAGCGGTTGGCGCAGCCTACCGCGCGCTCACCCAGCATCACCCGCTCGGGGCGGATGGACAGCGTGGTCGGCTGGCCGGCCTGGCGCACGCACACCGCGCGGGCCGAGACACTGCCGCCGCCAATCAGGCGCGCCTGGCAGAAATCGCCGTCCACATGTTCGATGGTGCCGGAAATGGCGTTGCTCTCGCCGATAAAGCCCGCGACAAAGCTGTTGACCGGCGCTTCGTACAGCGTTTCCGCCGGGTCGATTTGCTGGATTTCGCCCTTGTCGAACACCGCCACGCGGTCAGACATGGTCAGCGCTTCGGATTGGTCGTGGGTGACGTACACCACGGTGACGCCCAGGTTTTCGTGAATGTGCTTGATTTCCAGCTGCATATGCTCGCGCAGCTGTTTATCCAGCGCGCCCAGCGGTTCGTCCATCAGCACCAGCTGCGGCTCGAACACCAGCGCCCGCGCCAGCGCCACGCGCTGCTGCTGGCCGCCGGACATCTGGCCGGGGTAGCGGTTGGCGAATTTATCCAGCTTGACCATGCCCAGCGCGCGCTTGACCTTGGCGTCCACTTCGGCGGCGGGCAGCTTGCGGATTTTCAGCGGGTAGGCCAGGTTTTCGCCTACCGTCATGTGCGGGAACAAGGCATAGTTCTGGAACACCATGCCGATATTGCGCTTGTGCGGCGGCACGCGGTTAAGCAGCTTGCCATCCAGACGGATTTCGCCGGCGGTGGGGGTTTCAAAACCCGCCAGCATCATCAGGCAGGTGGTCTTGCCCGAGCCGGACGGCCCCAGCAGAGTGAGGAACTCGCCACGACGGATGTCGAGGTCGAGGTGTTTCACGATGAGGTTTTCGCCATCGTAGCTTTTTTGCACGCCACGAAAGCTCACCAGCACATCGGTATCAGGGGAGGCAACGGACACTGAAATGATCTCCTCTTAGGGGCTGCCACTGTTCCGCAATGCGGAATCGAATTCTATTTTTGTGAGGCAAGATTACGGGGATGCGCTTTTGCTTGTAAAGCATTTTGCGTCATGCCAGCGGCACTCGCCGCAGAAAATCCGCCTGCATCCTGCCCGGTCACCCAGGTCACTGACACCATGACAAGGGTGCTGCCTTAACGGCCAGACTTAGAGCGAGAAGCATGCCAGAAAACCGCGAGTGTTTAATAAATTTATCAAAACGCTGATCCATTAAACACTCATCCGGGGCAAACACCCCACTGGAGTCGGCAAAAATACCGAGAAAACCCATGGGAATGCGCGCTTTTTGTGCGGTTTTGCACTTGTTTGGTGCATATTTAATGAACCAGTGTTCATAAAGCGTTGAATTAATCGAACACCCAGATGTTGCATGCACACAACACATTGTCGATTTTCAATAAAATGTTGCATAGCAACATTGACGTTAACTCGAACGCATGATTCACCTTGCCGGCTGCATGGCCGCCCAAGTGAGGTGTTTAAAAGATTAAGCACACGGTCGTGTTCATCTGACATGTCACTTGCGACACAGGCCACGACAAACTGTTATCGTGTATCCATTCCGGGTTTTGCCATCGTCTTTCCGCTGGTCTGACCTGTCGGCAACGGGCGGGCGTATCGGGCAGGTGAACCAGATGCTCTTATAGATATGCGCCGCTCACAAAAATCAGCGCAGCGATCCTGACTGGGCGTGCGGCCGCAGACAGTACAAGTGGTACGGCAAGGTTGCGCAACAACGCCAAGGGAGGCGCAACGCTAACCACCTATATGATGTTGCTGGCTGAATGTGCCGATGCCGCTGTGTGGTGTCGCAGACCAGGGCTTCAGTGGCTGTTTGTGGCCGGGGTGTTGCCTGGAACTGTCCTGCTTGCCTGGCAGGGTGCTGGCCTAGATGGGCCGGCGCTTTCCCAACACAACATTTCGCGTTCAATATTGAAATTTTTTCCTATTGGGCGCATCTTCCCGGTTTGAACAACCGCACCGCCATGACATGGCGGATTTGGCGCCGAGGCTCACCATGACCCAAACCCCCGATACCCCTCCGTTGCTGGAATTTCCCTGTCGTTTCCCGATCAAGATCATGGGCGCGGCGCATCCTGAATTCACCCGCACCGTGCTGGAAGTCACCCGCATTCACGCCCCGGATTTTGAAGAAGTCGATCTGGTGGTGCGCGAAAGCAGCGGCGGCAATTATCTGGCGGCCACCATCACCGTGCGCGCCACCTCGCGCGAGCAGCTGGACGATTTGTATCGCGCTTTCAGCGGCCACCCCATGGTCAAGATGGTGTTGTAACCTCACCCTGCGAGCCGTCCTATGCTGATCAAACACCTGGGCATGGTGGATTACGAGCCCACCTGGCGCGCCATGCAGGCGTTTACCGACGCCCGCGATGAACACACCCCGGACGAACTATGGCTGGTGCAACACCCGCCGGTGTACACCCTGGGCCTGGCCGGCAAGCCCGAGCATCTGCTGTGCGCCACCGATATTCCGCTGGTGAAAACCGACCGTGGCGGCCAGATCACCTACCACGGCCCCGGCCAGCTGGTGGTGTATATGATGATCGACTTCAAGCGCCTGGGGCTGGGCGTGCGCGAGCTGGTGCGCCATATTGAACAAGCGGTGATTGATTTGCTGGCCGAATTTGGCATCACCGGCAATGGCGATGTCGATGCGCCCGGCGTGTATGTGGACGGCGCCAAGATCGCCTCGCTGGGCCTGCGCATCCGCAACCACGCCACCTATCACGGCCTGAGCCTGAATGTGGACATGGACCTCACCCCGTTCAGCTGGATCAACCCGTGCGGCTACAGCGGCCTGCGCGTCACCCAATTGCGCGAGCTGGGCGTGACACTGGATGTCAACGCCGTGGCCGAGCGTTTGCTGCCGCATCTGCGCGCGCAACTGGCGGCGCATTAACGCGCCCGCCCCCACTGGAGACAACATGAAAACCGACAACACACAAGGCGTGAAGCTCAAGGGCGAAGCCAAAACCGCGCGCATCCCCATCAAAGTGGTGCAGCTGGACGAACGGCTGAAAAAACCCGAATGGATTCGCGTCAAATCCCCGTCTGGCGCGCGCTTTCATGAAATCAAGGACATCCTGCGCCAGCAAAAGCTGCACACCGTCTGCGAAGAAGCCAGCTGCCCGAACATCGGCGAATGCTTTGGCAGCGGCACCGCCACCTTCATGATCATGGGCGACATCTGCACCCGCCGCTGCCCGTTCTGCGACGTCGGCCACGGCCGCCCCAACCCGCTGGACCCGAACGAGCCGCGCCACCTGGCGGAAACCGTGGCCGCGCTGCGCCTGAAATACGTGGTGATCACCAGCGTGGACCGCGACGACCTGCGCGACGGCGGCGCCGGCCACTTTGCCGACTGCATCCGCGAAGTGCGCGCCCTGTCGCCAGACACCAAGATCGAAGTGCTGGTGCCGGATTTTCGCGGTCGGCTGGACATCGCCCTGGACATCCTCAGCGAAACCCGCCCAGACGTGATGAACCACAACCTGGAAACCGCGCCGCGCCTGTACAAGCAAGCCCGCCCCGGCGCCGATTACCAGCACTCGCTGGAGCTGCTGAAAGCCTACAAGGCGCGCAACCCGGACGTGGCCACCAAATCCGGCATCATGGTCGGCCTGGGCGAAACCGACGAAGAAGTCTACGAAGTGATGCGCGATATGCGCGCCCACGACATCGACATGATCACCATCGGCCAATACCTGCAACCGACCACCACCGGCCACCTGCCGGTGCTGCGCTACGTGCACCCGGACGTGTTCAAGCAGTTTGAAACCGAAGCCTACGCCATGGGCTTCCGCCACGCGGCGGTGGGCGCGCTGGTGCGTTCGTCTTACCACGCCGATCAGCAGGCGCATCAGGCGGCGGCAGTATAAAGAGCACCTAAAAATCCTTTGGGTGTGATCAGGGGCGAGTGCAAGGCTCGCCCCTTTTCTTGTCTTCGCTCACGACACCCAGCACCGCGATCCTGGCCAGGCGCGCCGCTGCAGACAATACAGGCCGTACGGCAAGCCTGGCGGGTGTGGTGAGCGGCGCTTGATCTTCTGCCCTACATGCCGCAGCCCACGCCTTGACCCTCAGCGACTCAAGGCTGCCTGCAACAGCCGCAGCATGGCTGCCGTCGCCCCCCAGATAAAACGCTCCTGATGGGTGAGCGACAGATATTGTCCGCGTCGGCCGTCTTGTTCGTAGTCGTGGCGCACATAATTGCCGGCGTCCAGCGCCAGCGACAGCGGCAGTTCAAAAATCTCCGCCACCTCGCCCGCCTGTGGATGCAAATCCAGCGGTGGCGCAATCAGCCCAACCACGGGCGTCACCAAAAAACCCGTCACCGTCACATACTCGGGCAGTTCACCCACCACTTGCACCTGTTGCGGCGCCAGGCCGATTTCTTCGTGCGCCTCGCGCAGCGCCGCCGCGCGTGGGCTGGGGTCGTCTGGCTCCAGCTTGCCGCCGGGGAAGCTGATCTGCCCGGCATGGTGGCGCAGGCCGCTTTCCCGACGGGTAAGCACAATGCCAGGGCTTTCTGGTCGCCAGACCAGCGGAATCAGCACGGCGGCCGGGCGGGTGAGGTTGGGTTGGCGGTGTGGCACATCGCCAGGGCGTTCGGCCAGTGGGTGGGCCAGGCGGGTCAGCAACCAGTCGTGGGCAGCGTCGATATGGGTGGGCAGCATGGGTTCGGGCGGTGGGCAACAAACAGATGATCCAGCTTTCAGTGTAACGTGCTTACATATGAGCTATAGTGTAGCTATTGTCAGCCATGCTTTTTCTTCACTGTGATGCCTGATTTCACCTTGTCTGCCATGGGGGCCGCCTCTTGAGCAATTCGATCGCCCCATCTCGGCCGCTTGCCAAGTTGTTCACTGCGCTGTTTATCTGGTTGCCATCGTCCTGGGCCTCTGTGCTGGTGCTGGGCCTGGGGGTGGCCGTCAGCATGGTGGCCGGTGATCTGGATGCCGAGCGGCAAGCCAGCGAAGAACGCAGCCGCGTGCTCAACGAACTGGCGCTGGCGCGCGCGCGGGTAGAAGGCGCCCTGAAAGCCACGTTTAACTCCACCGATGGCCTGGTGCACCTGATCTCACTGCGTGGCGGCATCGACCCTGGCTTATTTGCCGACATGGCCAGGCTGGCGATTGGCAAAAACCCGCATGTGCGCAATATCACCGCCGCCCCGGATGACACGGTGACCATGGTCTATCCACGTACTGGCAACGAGCGGGTGCTGGGCTTTCGTTTTGCCGACAACCCCGAGCAACTGAGCACGGTGACCCTGGCGCGCGAGCGCCACCACGCCATCCTGGCCGGGCCGGTGGAACTGGTGCAAGGCGGCCGCGCGCTGATTCAGCACACACCCGTGTTTACCCTGACTGGCCGCGAGGTGCATTACTGGGGCACGGTGTCGATTGTCGCCCATATCGACGGCCTGCTGCGCACCAGCGACTCGCCGGCCATCCGCCTGGCCATTCGCGGCAAGGATGCGCTGGGCGCGCATGGTGAGATGGTGGATGGCGATGCCAGCGTGTTTGCCAGCCAGCCGCTGCTGATGGATATCGAAGTGCCTGGCGGCAGCTGGCAACTGGCTGCCGTGCCGCAACACGGCTGGCAGACACATCCGCTGTATGATTCGTTTTATTTTCATTTGGGCCTGGCCATCAGCGTGCTGCTGGCGCTGCTGGCTGGCGCACGCGCTGAATATGGCCGCCAACTGCGCGACCACAACCGCGTGCTGCAAAACGAAATGCACGAACGCCGTCGGGTAGAAGCCGCGCTGCGCGAAGAAGAAGAGCGCTTTCGCCGCTTATTTGATTCCTCGCCCGATCCGGCCTGGATTCTGGAAGGCCCGCGCTTTGTCAAATGCAACCCGGCTGCCCTGAGCGTGTTTGGCTACGATGCCGCCGACAGTGCGGTGTTCAGCCACCCGGCGCGCCTGTCGCCGGAATACCAACCCGACGGCCGCGCCTCGTATACCGCCGCCGAGGCGATGATGGCCATGGCGCGCGCGCGCGGCAGCCATCGCTTTGAATGGCTGCACCTGCGCAGTGATGGCTCGCCGTTTTATGCCGAAGTCACCCTCACCGCCATGGTGATGCGCGGCGCCTCGCTGCTGCACGCCGTGGTGCGCGACATCTCTGCCCGCAAGGAAGCCGAGCAAGCACTGTTTGCCAACCGCAATCTGCTGCAAACCCTGATCGAAAGCGCTGGCACGGTGATTTATGTGTTTGACACCGATGGCCGGCTCAAACTGTGCAACCCGCAGTTTGAAACCCTGTGCGGCCGCGCGCGCGAAGCCATGCTGGGCCTGCGCCGCGAGGCGTTTTTGCCACTGGCCATTGCCGGCGAACACGCCGCCAACGACCAGCAAGTGATGCTCAGCGGCGCCCAGCGTGAATTTGAAGAACATATGGTGTTGGACGGCCAACCTCGCGTCTTTCTCAGTATCAAACGCCCGCTGCTGGAGAATGGCGTGGTTACCGGCGTGGTGGGGATTTCCACCGACATCACCGAGCGCAAAGCCGCCGAAGAAGCCCTGCGCCTGTACGCCAATATCTTTGAGCAAACCAACGAGGCGATTCTGGTCACCGACCGGGACAACTGCATCGTGCGGGTGAACCCGGCGCTGGAACACATCACCGGCTACCGCTTTGACGAGCTGCGCGGGCGCAACCCCAGCATGCTGGCTTCGGGCAACACCCCTGGTCATGTCTACCACGAGCTATGGCAGGCGTTGCACACGCATGGCCACTGGCAGGGCGAGCTGTGGGACAGACGCAAGGACGGCGCGGTATACCCCAAGTGGACCAATATTTCCGTGCTGCGCAATGCCCATGGTGAAATCACCCATTATCTGGGCCTGTTTACCGACATCACCGAGCGCAAGCACGCCGAAGCGCGCATCGAGCACCTGGCCCACCACGACAAACTCACCGGCCTATTTAACCGCCACAGCCTGCAAGAGCGCCTGGGCCAGGCGCTGGCCAGCGCCACCTACGCCAATACCCGGCTGGCCGTGCTGTTTATCGACCTGGACCGCTTCAAGATCATCAACGACACCCTGGGCCACCACATCGGCGACCAACTGCTGGTGGAAGTCGCCAACCGCCTGCGCCAGGTGGGCCACGCCAATGACATCGTCGCCCGCCTGGGCGGGGACGAATTTGTTGTGGTGCTGGCCAGCGACGAATCCGCCCGCGAAGCCCTGCCCATCGCCTGCCAGATGCTGGCCGCGCTGGGCGCGCCCTATGTGCTGGACGGCAACCAACTGCACTCCACCCCCAGCATCGGCATCAGCGTCTACCCCGACGACGGCGACAGCGTGGACGCCCTGATGAAAGCCGCCGACACCGCCATGTATCACGCCAAGGCGCAGGGGCGAAACAATGTGCAGTTTTTTACCGCCGAAATGAACGCCGCCGCCGCCGAGCGCATGGAGCTGGAGCGCGACCTGCACCACGCCATCGCCCACCAGCAACTGGATGTCCACTACCAGCCGCAAGTGCAAGCCGCCAGCGGCCGGGTGTGCGGCGTGGAAGCCCTGCTGCGCTGGCCCCACCCCACCCGTGGGCAAGTCTCGCCGCTGAAATTCATCCCGATTGCCGAAGAATCCGGCCTGATCGAAGCCCTGGGCGCCTGGGTGCTGCGCCAGGCCTGCCAGCAAGTAGCGCACTGGAAATCCATCGGCATCCACGGCGTGCGCATGGCGGTCAATCTATCCGCCCACCAACTGCGCTCGCGCCAATTGGTGGACACCGTGCGTGAAGCCATGCACGCCCACGGCGTGCAAGCCGGCGAACTGGAGCTGGAAATCACCGAATCCGCGGTGATGAAAGACCCGCAAGCCGCCATCGACACCCTGCAACAACTGCGCGACCTGGGCGTACACCTGGCCATCGACGACTTTGGCACCGGCTACTCCTCCCTGGCCTACCTGAAACTGCTGCCGGTAGACGTGCTGAAAATCGACCGCTCTTTTGTCAAAGACATCGAAACCGACCGCAACGACGCCGCCATCTGCGCCTCCATCCTCGCCCTGGCCAAAAGCCTGGGCCTGAAAGTGGTGGCCGAAGGCGTAGAAACCGCCGCCCAGCGGGATTTTCTGGACAGCCACGGCTGCGATTATCTGCAAGGCTATTTCTTCGCCAAACCCCAACCCGCCGCCCTCTGCGCCGAACAATGGCGGCAAGCCCCAGCCCTGCCCGCCCCGGTCAACCCATAGCCGCATCGCCCCGGCCAAACACCTCCGCCCACCAGGCGGTGAACTCGGGCGTGTCGCGGATCGGGTCGAGGTCGGGGTCGGTGCGGAGATGCTCTTCGGACAGCAAAGTGCCGTGGGTTTGGCAGGAGCGTAGCCAATGGATGGCGTCGGCGGGGCGCTGGCGCAGTGCGGCGATGCAGGCCAGATTGTAGGCGGCAAGGCCGGGCTGGCTGGCTTCGGCTGGCAGCAATAGCGCTTCGGCTTGGCTTAGCAGGGCGGCGGCTTCATCTGGGTGGGTGTGCTGGATGGTGTGGTATTCGTTTAGCAGTGCAATGCTCCAGTTGTTGGCTGCCTCATGCAGTTCTGGCTTGATCGCCAGCGCCTGGGTGTAGCGTTCACCGGCTTGTTGCCACAGCGCTCGCGCGGCTGACAGATCGCTCGCTGCCAAGGCTTGGGCTTCCAGAGTCAATGCAGAGCCCCAGTTGTAGGCCGCCTCATGCTTGTCTGGCTTGATTTCCAGCGCCTGGGC
>ERZ650307.148-NODE-148-length-35344-cov-8.921024_pt1 | contig 35344 bp, 32 predicted proteins | sample MGYA00376243_ERZ650307 | MGnify/ENA primary metagenome ERZ650307 (study PRJEB26733, sample SAMN07839242) | wastewater metagenome | biome: urban; feature: artificial channel; material: waste water | place: USA: North Carolina | collected 2016-03-31 ... | reverse complement strand
ATTTGCAGCGATTGCGGGGCGGTACACGACCGCGACGTAAATGCTACAAGGAACATTTTCGCGGCGGGACTTCGCCGTCTTGAAGAAGGCATCCACGCGCTTTAGGGCGGAGAGGAAGTCAAACCGACAAAACTAATCCGCCAACACCTTGGTCGGCTGAATCAACGCGTCGGGGTCGTCTTCGCTCACTGGCGGCTCGGCCACACGCAAGCGCGGAGGCAGAGGGCTGCCGCCCGAGACCTTGTCGCTGACCGCTGCGGGTTCAGCGTCTTGCGCCGTCACGGTGCGTGGCGTGGCTTTGGGGGCGAGGCAAGACAAGCACACCGGCTCGCCAGATTTGGCCGACAGCGTCTGGTCTAGCTGGCTACGGTTGACGATCTTGCCCTGTGCTTTTGCCCATGTTTCGACCTCGTTCCACACACTCTGGCGGAACACCCCATCGGTGCGGCGGTAGCCATCGGCAAAGGCGGTTAGCCACAGATGGCCATTTTCGTCACTATTCAGCAGCACCGGCTGATACGTCACCGTAACCGGCACACCAATCGACATCAAGCTGGCCAAGCGCAGCGCGTCAGGACTTTTGAGCCGCACACAGCCGTGGCTTCTAAAGCCGGGCACGCTAGACGGCATGTTGGTGCCGTGCATCCCCAATCCCAAGCGCGGCTCGCCAAAACGCACAAAGACGGGGCCGAGCGGATTTTTAGGCCCTGGCGGCACCACGGTCACCACTTCCCCACCCTTGGCGCGCATTTCGGACTGGATAGACGCGGGGACGTTCCAGGCGGGATTGCGACGAATCTCGGTCACGGCGTAGTTGCCCGTAGGGGTTTGGGTCAGTTGCTTGCCGACAGCAATGGGGAACACCCGAATCAGCTTGCCACCTTCAAACACAAATAGCCGCGTTTGGGCGATGTTAATCACCACATGGCGGCCTTTTTCGGCCACCTCGACGGCGGGAGTGGGTTCAAATGCCGCCACCAGCAGCGGAAAGCTGGCCAAACCGCTCAACAAGGCACAACGGGTAACACGCACAACAAGACGAGAAAAAGGCATGACAAGAACCTAAAAGGGGAATTGCTGGGGAGTTTAACAGTCTCGGGCTACGGCGCAAGGCGAGACAGCACCCAGCCCTGCTCGGCATCGGGCAAGTACAGAATGCGGTCATGCAGGCGGCTGGGGCGGCCCTGCCAAAATTCAAAGCGATGGGGGGTAATTGCAAAGCCACCCCAGTGCGGCGGACGGGGGACGCTCATCAAATGGGTGGCGGCAAACTGGGCAAACCGTGCCATCACCACATTTTTACTGCTAATCGGGCGACTCTGCTCCGAAGCCCACGCGCCGACGCGGCTTTTGTAGGGGCGGCTGGCAAAGTAAGTATCCGAAACCTCGGGGGCGACGCGACTGACTACCCCTTCGATATTGACCTGACGCTCAAGCTCCGGCCAAAAAAAGGTCACCGCAATGGCAGGATTGGCCGCAAGGTGTTGCCCTTTGCGGCTTTCGTAGTTGGTATAAAACACCAATTGCTGCTGCTCCACACCCTTTAGCAGCACCACGCGGGCGGCGGGGCAGCCTTCTGGCGACACGGTAGACACCAGCATCGCGGTCGGCTCTGCCACTTCGGCGGTTAGGGCCGCCTCTAGCCAACACTCAAACTGCGCCATCGGGTGGGGAAGGCAATCGCGCTCGTCGAGCGATTGGGCTGCATAGTCTTGGCGAATATCCGCAAGGGTTTTCATCGCGTGCTCCGCTGCGTTGAGAAAGAATAGAGCTGGCATTATGAGTGCGTTCCCCTGAAAAATCTCCCCGCCCAGCCGCCCACACCGGCAAAATCGCAGCTTCCCCTTCCTCAAGTGTTTTGCTATGTCGCTTATTCGCACCAAAATTTGCGGAATCACACGCCCCGAAGATGGCCAAGAAGCCGCCCGTTTAGGGGTCGATGCCATCGGGCTGGTGTTTTACCCGCCCAGCCCCCGCCATGTTTCGCTGGACCAAGCCCGTGCCATTGTGGCGGCACTCCCGCCGTTTGTGACCGTGGTCGCCTTGTTTGTTGACCCCAGCGTGGCCGAGGTCGAGGCCGTACTCCACGCCGTGCCGGTCGATGTGTTGCAATTTCACGGCGAAGAAAGCCCCGACTTTTGCCGTCAATTTGCCCGCCCCTACTTAAAGGCGGTGCGCGTTCGTCCTAGCTTGGATTTGCTACAATACGCCGCCCACTATGCTGGCGCGCGGGGGCTGTTGGCCGATGCGTTTGTGCCTGGCATGGCGGGTGGTACGGGCGCGACCTTTGATTGGTCGTTGCTCCCGCCCAATTTACCCTTACCGTTGATTTTGTCTGGGGGACTCGACCCCAGCAATATCGCTGCCGCTGTGGCGGCGGTGCGCCCTGCTGCTGTCGATATTTCCAGCGGGGTAGAATCCGCCAAAGGCATTAAAGACCCCGCCCTGATGGCGGCTTTTATTGGAGCTGTGCAGCATGTATCCGTATAACCTTCCCGATGCACATGGTCATTTTGGCAACTATGGCGGCACTTATGTCGCTGAAACCCTGATGGCGGCGTTGGACGAACTCAAGCGTGAATATGCCCGCTACAAAGACGACCCCGATTTCTTGGCCGAATACCGCAAAGAGCTGACCCACTACGTCGGGCGGCCCAGCCCGATTTACCACGCCGAACGCTGGTCAGAAACCTTGGGCGGGGCGCAAATCTACCTGAAGCGTGAAGACCTCAACCATACCGGTGCCCACAAAATCAACAACGCCATTGGTCAAGCCTTGCTGGCCAAGCGCATGGGCAAAAAGCGGGTGATTGCCGAAACCGGCGCAGGACAACATGGCGTGGCAACGGCCACGGTGGCGGCACGCTATGGCATGGAATGCGTGGTGTATATGGGCGCGGAAGATGTGAAACGCCAAGCCCCTAACGTGTTCCGCATGAAGCTCCTCGGCGCGACAGTGGTGCCGGTTGAATCCGGCAGCAAAACCCTCAAAGACGCGCTCAACGAAGCCATGCGTGACTGGGTGACCAACGTCGATTCCACGTTCTACATTCTGGGCACAGCGGCGGGGCCTCATCCTTACCCCATGCTGGTACGGGATTTTGTCTCGGTGATTGGGCAAGAAGCCCTGACCCAAATGCCCGCCATGATTGGCCGCCAACCTGATGTGGTGATTGCCTGTGTGGGGGGCGGCTCTAACGCGATTGGGCTGTTCCATCCGTATATCCCCGAAGCCAACGTCCGCATGATAGGCGTGGAAGCCGGCGGCGATGGCATCGAAACCGGTCGCCATGCTGCACCGCTGTCTGCGGGCCGCCCTGGGGTGTTGCACGGCACACGCAGCTATTTGATGCAAGATGCCAATGGCCAAATCATCGAAACCCATTCGATTTCCGCTGGGCTGGATTACCCTGGGGTAGGACCTGAGCACAGCTATCTGAAGGACTGCGGGCGGGCAGAATATGTGTCGGTGACCGACACCCAAGCCTTGGCTGCCTTCCACGACCTGTGCCGCTACGAAGGCATTATCCCCGCGCTAGAATCTAGCCACGCGCTGGCCTATGCCGCCCAGCTTGCCCCGACCTTGCCCCGCGATAAGGTGCTGCTGGTCAATCTGTCTGGCCGTGGCGACAAGGACATCAATACGGTGGCGCAGTTGACCGGATTAACCCTGTAAATCCGGCACACCCACGGCGGCGCGACCTGTGCCCCATCGCGCAACGTTGCGCCATGCCTTGTGCAAACAGGCCGTCGCCCCTTTTTTATGCCTTCTCCCTGTATGGAGAGGCTTCAGATTTTGTAAGGTCATCATGAATCCCATCAACCGTATCGACACCTGCTTTGCCGCGCTGGCTAGACGCAAAGCCCTGATTCCGTTTATTACCGCAGGCGACCCGCACCCCAACTTAACCGTGGCGTTGATGCACGCCTTGGTGGCGGGCGGTGCGGATATTATTGAGCTGGGCGTGCCGTTTTCTGACCCGATGGCGGATGGCCCCGTGATTCAACGGGCCAGCGAACGCGCCTTGGTGCATGGCGTAGGGCTGCGGGACGTGCTGGGCTTGGTGGCGACTTTCCGCCAAACCAACCCCACCACCCCCGTGGTGCTGATGGGCTATCTCAACCCCGTCGAAGCGATGGGCTATACCGCCTTTGCCCAAGCCGCCCACGCCGCTGGGGTCGATGGTTTGCTGACGGTCGATTGCCCCCCCGAAGAAGCCGATGCGCTGTCGAGCACCCTGCTGGCGCATCACCTTGCCCCGATTTTCTTAATCGCCCCGACCACTCCGCCAGAGCGCATTGCCCGCATCGCCCAACATGCCCGAGGCTATGTCTACTATGTGTCGCTCAAAGGGGTGACCGGTGCCGCCACGCTGGATGTGGCCGATGTCGCCCACCACGTCGCCACCATCCGCCAACATATCGCCCTGCCGATAGGCGTGGGCTTTGGTATCCGCGATGGCCAGACCGCCCGCCAAGTGGGGACGGTCTCCGATGCCGTGGTGATTGGCAGCCGCTTGGTGCAAGAAATCGAAGCCGCCACACCCGACACCGCCGCCGCACGGCTCACCGCCTTGGTGGCCGACATCCGGCAGGCACTGGATGCGGCGTAATCCCGTCCGCCGCATGAGCTGTGCTTGCTCCCCGCCACCGTGCGCTGTTTTTTGTTTTTAGCCTTGCTGGGTCGGGGGTATGTCCCCGCCCTGTTTTACTGGAGTTCCCATGAGTTGGCTCACCAAACTATTACCCCCCAAAATTAACCGTGACAGCAAAAACGGCAAATCAACCGTACCCGAAGGGTTGTGGAGCAAGTGCGCGGCGTGCGAAGCCGTGCTGTACCACACCGACCTCGAAAGCAATCTGCAAGTCTGCCCCAAATGCAGCCACCACAATGCCATCTCGGCGCGGGTGCGGCTGGATACCTTGCTCGACCCCGAAGGGCGGTTTGAGATTGGCGCGGAAGTTACCCCTATCGACATCCTGAAATTTAAAGACAGCAAACGCTACCCCGAACGTCTTGCCGCAGCGCAAGCCGCCACCGGCGAAGACGATGCGATGGTGGTGATGCAGGGCAGTATTTTGTCGGTGCCGGTGGTGGTGGCGGCATTTGAGTTTAAATTTATTGGCGGCTCGATGGGCTCGGTGGTTGGCGAACGGTTTGTGCGGGGCGTACGCGCGGCTGTCGAAAACCACACGCCGTTTATCTGCGTGTCGGCTTCGGGCGGGGCGCGGATGCAAGAGGGCTTGAATTCGTTGATGCAGATGGCTAAAACCAGTGCCGCCCTGCAATTGTTGAGCGACCACAAGCTGCCGTTTATCTCCTTGCTGACCGACCCCACCATGGGCGGTGTCTCCGCCAGCTTTGCCTTTTTGGGTGATGTGGTGCTTGCCGAGCCTGGGGCTTTGATTGGCTTTGCAGGGCCGCGTGTAATTGAACAAACCGTGCGGGAAACCCTGCCAGAAGGCTTTCAGCGGGCGGAATTTTTGCTGGAAAAAGGCGCGATTGACCAGATTGTGGACCGCCGCGCACTGCGCCAACGCCTCGCTGACCTGATGCAGTTACTCACGCGCCAACCTGCATTGGCGTAGGTTTTTATCTTCTCCCTGCCTCTCAACAACAGGAATCCCCCCATGGCACAAGACAGCTCCCGCTCTGATTTTTGGGAAACCCGCTACCAGCAAGGCACAACCCCGTGGGATGTGGGTGGCATTCCTCCTGACTTCGCGCTCTTTGCCGCCGAGCTGCCCACGGGCGGGCGGGTGTTTGTGCCGGGCTGCGGCAGTGGCCACGAGGTTGCTTGGCTGGCCGCACGGGGGGTCACCGTAGAAGGCATCGACTTTAGCCCCGCCGCCGTGACCCTCGCCCAACAAACGCTGGGCGTGTTTGCCCACTGCGTGCGCTGCGGCGATGTGTTTTTAGAAGACGAAAACCAGCCGTATGACTGGGTATACGAACGCGCCTTGCTGTGTGCTTTGCCCCGCCGTGTGTGGCCGGACTGGGCCGCCAAAATGGCGCGTTTGGTGCGGCCAGAAGGGGTGTTAGCCGGCTATTTCTTTTTCGATGACAACCTCAAAGGCCCGCCCTTCGGTACGTCCAAAGAAGAGCTGCTGGGGCTGCTGTCGCCGTATTTCACCCTCGACACCCACGCCCCCGCCGAGGGCAGCTTGCCGGTCTTTTTAGAGCGCGAGCATTTTATGATTTGGCGGCGGAATCTGGATTAGGCGATGTTCGTTTTGCGTGAGTCAACAAGAGGCAGGCTGTGCGACAAAGTGGCGGAGGTGTCCGTTCGAAGGGTAAGCGGTGGGATGCGCCACACGGCAGGGCGGTGTGCGGTGGCTGACAGCCTGACCTCGCCCCCCATCGCTGCGCGTAAACAGGCACTAGGGAACATTTTGCCGATTGCCCTGTCTGTTCCTGTTCCGTGGTATATCTACGGCACGATAAAAACAAAGGAGACTCCTCATGATGCAAACCCCGCTTAACACGGCTTACGCGCCGTCCGAGACACTGGTTGTGAGCCGCAACAAAGTGCTCCGCAATACCTATTTGATGTTGGCTCTGACCCTTATTCCCACCATGGTTGGTGCCATGCTGGGGATTAACCTCAGCTTCGCCTTTATGCGTGCCAGCCCGCTGATGTCGGCACTCGGCATGATGGCGGTTATTTATGGCTTGTTCTTCGCGGTTGAAAAAAACCGCAACAACAGCCTCGGCGTGGCCTTGCTGCTGGGGCTGACTTTTGTCATGGGCGTGCTGCTGGGGCCTTTGCTGCAAGTGGCGTTAAAACTCAGTAACGGCGCACAGTTGGTCGGTGTGGCAGCAGGTGGTACGGCGATTACGTTCTTTGTCTTGGCGGGCATTGCCTCGTCCGGCAAGCGTGACTTTAGCAACCTGTCCAAGTTCTTGACCGTGGGCGCAGTGGTGCTGATGTTGGCGGTCGTGGCCAACCTGTTCTTGCAGCTCCCTGCTTTGCACCTGACGCTGTGCGCGGGCTTTATTTTGTTCTCGTCCGCGCTGATTTTGTATCAGGTGAATGACGTGGTAAATGGCGGCGAAACCAGCTATGTGTCTGCCACGCTGTCGATTTATGTCAGCCTCTACAACATCTTTACCAGCCTGCTGCAATTGCTGATGGCGTTTGGCGGCGAGCGCGATTAACCCCGCGCAACGGTGAGGCAAATTAGCTTCGCCTCACCCCCCCCAAAAAAACACCGACCCCCCAATGGCTATGCTGCCTTTGGGGGGTCGGTGTTTTTTTGGGGGAGGGCAAACCGGTTACGGCGGATAAGGATTGTGCAGTGCCGCCATCAAGTCCTGCAGATAGGCTTTGACCTGCTGTTCATCGCAGCCCATCAAAATGGCATCCTCTAGCGCGTCCTGCGCCATCTGGTGCAGCTCGGTCAGGTTTTCGTGCATCACCTTGATTTTTTCGACGCAGGCAACCGGCTGCCCTTCAGGACTCAGCCAAATCGGAAAGGGAGGAAGGGAAGCCGCCATTAACGCCGCCCTGTCTTTTTCGCTACTGGCTTGGTCGGGGCTTGTTTGCGGGTGCTGACTTTGCCCTGCTTGCTGTCTTTGCTGCTGTTTTTGCCCGACACCGCGCGGTATTTTTTATCTTTGGCGTTGGCCTTGCTGTCTTGACGGTCTTTCCCCTGTTTGCCGCCCTTATCGGCTTTGCCGCGCGGGTCGAGCTTGCCGGCTTTTTTGGCAGCGGCTTCTGCTTGGGCAATCTCGACTTTTTCCTTTTTGCACTTCGGCGTTTTGGCTTGGCTGGCACGTTTGCACGCAGCCGACAGCTCGGGGATTTTGACTGGCTTGGCGGGCAAGGTCACGGTAACCCGCTTGCTTTTCAGTGCAGCAACCGCCCCTGCGCCGCCAACCGCGCCCAACGTGGCTGCGGCTAAAACGGGGCTGACGCTGGCGGTGTCTCTGGCGGTGTCTTCGGACGCGGCTTTTTCGGCTTTGTCGATTTTGGCGTTTTCAGCGCGGCGTTGCGACTCGGTAAATTCCCGCACATTCGCGCCGCCCTTGGATAAGCGTCGTCCGCCGTTAAACCGCCCTGACCAGTATTCGGACGAGAGGTGGCCGATTTCGATGTTTTTGCCGGTGCGCGGGGCGTGGATAAATCGGCCATTGCCGAGGTACAAGGCATTGTGCGAATACTTAAAACCACGGGTATTAAAGAACAAAATATCCCCGGGCTTGAGTTCTTCGCGTTCAATCGGGCGACCGAGTTGGGCTTGTTCGGCAGCGGTACGGGGGAGGTCAATGCCCGCCGAGCGTTGGAAGATATAGCGAATAAACCCACTGCAATCGAAGCCGGAAACGGGAGTGTTGCCGCCAAAGCGGTAGGCAATGCCCATCAGGCTGACGGCTTGTAGCACGAGGTCGGCCATCGCATCTTCGCTGGGCATGACGGCGCGGGGCGCATCGGCTTCGGCGGTGGGGGCAGCAAACGCAGGGGGGATGCACAGGGCAATCGCCAGCGTCAGTGCGCGAAAAAGTGATTTCATGAGGTCTTTTTAAGCGTTGAAAAATACCGCGCTATGGTATCAAAAAAGCGTGGCCGCGCCGTGGTCGGTCATTGTTTTGCGGGGGGGATCGCATCAAAATACGAAGGCCTGAAGTCTGGTATCCAAAAAAAACCTCGTCAAGTGGCTTGCTCCGTACGAAACCCACCCAAATGAAGCAGCGTCAGGCAAGAAGCCTAGGCTATGGGTTACGCCATGCAGTTCAGGCTGTGGCGCACCATTTTATTGGCGAAAGAAGCCTCTTTCCACACCCTTCCTTGCATAGGTGCCCCCTGCCTCACCCTCGTCTAAACCCTTTGGGTTTGGGTGGAGTGGGGGTGTTGGAGACGATATTCACGGTCAGTTCGTAAAGCTGGCCTTGGCGGATTTGGGTGCAGGCTACTACTTCGACCCGCGTCACAAAAGGCTCACTGGGGCGGCCACCAATATCGGGGGGATAGACGGTCAATTCGACGGCTTCGCCGTGCTGCGGCACAAAGGGGCTACACACCCGCATCCCTTTGAAGGTGACTTGGTAGCACAGCGCGTCAAAAATCTCGCTCGTCACCAAGGAGCGGAGTTTAGCGGTGCAGTGGGCAGGGAGTCCGCCGGTACTGCGGGCGTGGTCAGACTGTTGGTTCAAGCACCAGCACCCCTGTTTGCCATGCGTGTAGCCAATACAGTCCAACCAAGGTTTTGCTGTCGGTCAGCGTGCCCTGTGCGGCTTGTCTCTGTACGTCGGTCAGCGGCAGGGTCAGTACCTGCAAAAATTCACCCTCGTCGAGATGGGCTTCCCCTGCGACCAAATCCTCCGCCACAAAATAAGCGATGCGTTCATCGGAATAGCCGATGCAAGCATGGGCCACCGGCAGTGCTGTCCAGCGGCGGGCGGTGTAGCCGGTTTCTTCGGCCAGCTCACGTTTGGCCGTGGCCAACGGGCTTTCGTTGGGGTCGATTTTGCCCGCCGGAATTTCTAAAAACGTCTGCCGAACAGGGTAGCGATACTGGCGCACCATCAACAGCGACTGGTCTGTCGTCAGGGCAAAAATAGCCACCGCTCCAGGATGGTTGAGGTATTCACGGGTGGCAGAGCGGCCATCGGGCAGGCGAACGGTGTCGTGCCGAATCGCCAAAAACTGACCTTGGTAGGCGAGGGTTGAATCGAGGGTGTGCTCAGTGAGGGTCACGTTCAGCCTTTCGTTTTTTGAGTGCAGCCACCACCCACAGCCGCCAGCCCAGCATCACGCTGATATAGCCGAGCGCGGCCAAGGTCAGCCCCAATGCCACCAGCCCCACCAGCAAAGGCCAGCCCATCGCACTCGTCCAATGCCACCAGCCCATCGCCCATTCGGACAAGGTTTGGGTGGACCATTCGGGTGCAACGGTCAGCGGCAGGCGGGCGGGATGGCGCAAAATCAGCGTGCCGTATTCGTAGGCCAGCATATAGAGCGGCACGACAGTCAGGGGATTGGTGTAAAGCGTGGTGGCCAAGGCCACTGGCAGATTAACCCGCCACCACAGCGCCAATAACGCCGCAGTTGGCATCTGGGTAGGGCCGGGCATTAAGCCAGCAAACAGCCCAATTGCCACGGCGCGTGCCACGGTGCGGCGATGCAGCGTCCAGAGATGGGGGTCGCCCAGCCACGGTGCAAGCCAAGCCAGCCAGCGGTTAGCGTGGATGGTCTCGGCACTGGGCAGGTATTTTTTAAACCATTTGCGGGGCATGGCGGGGTCTTGGTGGGGGGCGGTTTAGGTGACAAGCTGGATGACGTAGCCATTTTTGCCGTTACGCTTGGCTTGGTACATAGCAGCATCGGCATGGGCTAGCAACATGCGGGGCAGGGTAATGGTCTGCTGTGAGGCTTGGGCGGGGTCAAAGACGGCGATGCCGATGCTCAGCGTCACAGGGGGTAAGCCGCTCGGTACGTCCTCGGAGGGGGGAGGGCGCGTGCCATTTTTTGGCCGATGCGCTCGGCGTGCGCCAGCCCCACCCCTGGCAGCAGGGCGATAAACTCATCGCCGCCAAGCCGCCCCAGTAGGTCATCGGTTCGTATGGCGGTGCGGAGGTGTGCCACCACCTGTATTAAGACACTGTCCCCCGCCAAATGACCGAGGGTGTCGTTGACCTGCTTAAAGTTGTCCACGTCCATCACACACAGTGCCAAAGGACGGCCGGTATTGTTGGCGGTGTCGAGTTCGCTGCTGAGGAAGTTAGCCATGGCTTGCTTGTTCCACACCCGTAGGTGGGCATCCAACAGCAGCTCACGCTCGGCTTGCCCTAGCCGTGCCAGCAGTTCGTTATGGCGGAAGTCGGTTTTCTTGTGCGCCAACAGGGTCTGCGCGGTGCCGCCCAGCAGGGTGAGCATCTGCGCATCGGCGGCGGAAAACGCCCGTGGCTGGTGGTCGATAATACACAGCGTGCCCACCATATAGCCCTCGCTATTTTCCAGCGGAAAACCGGCATAAAAGCGCACATGGGGTTCGCCAGTGACCAAGGGGTTGTCCGCAAATCGCGCATCGGCAAACGCGTCTTCTATCAGGAAAATTCCCTCCCCCAAAATAGCATGGCCGCAAAAGGACACGTTGCGCGGCGTTTCGCGTACCGACAAGCCTTGGCAGGATTTAAACCACTGCCGCTCGCCATCAATCAGCGAAACCAGTGCAATTGGCACGCCAAAATGTAGCTTGGCCATGGTGGTGATGCGGTCTAGGGCAAGGTCATCTGGCGTGGTGGTGAGGTTCATCCGTTCAAGCGAGGCTTGGCGGCTGAGCTCATTTAGGGGAAGGGCGGGACTTAGCATGGGCGCAGTCTTAATTCGGGGCAAAGGGCAGGATTGCCAAGCGGTCAGTATAGCGGCTTACGCAGGGGGAAGCCCTCGGTGGTCAGTCCAGCAAAGCCGCGCTGAGGGTGTGCACGCGGAGGGAGAGATTGCCGTGCTTTTTAGAACCTGTTTACGATCTAGCGAACGAAGGGTAAGCCAAGGCGAAATTCGGAAAAAAAGGCCGTTGGGGGTGAGTCCACACGCATTTTTTTCCGAATTTCGCCTTGGCAACCCCTGCGCCATTGAGATGGTAAACAGGCGCTTAGGGCAGCTCCGCCACCAAGACACGGTTTTTGCCAGCCAGCTTGGCACGGTACATGGCTTGGTCGGCGCGTTCAATGGTGTCGGCTTCTGGCTCGCCTGGTAGCCACACCGTGACTCCCGCGCTAAAGGTGATAATAATCTTGTCTTGGTTGGCCAAGAAATAAGCACGGGTCAGCTGACGCTGCAGCCGCTCGGTGAGGCTGGCGGAGTCTTCTGCCGAGGTAGCGGGCAACAGCAACACAAATTCTTCGCCACCCAGCCGCGCCACACTGTCGGAAGGGCGCAAAAAGCCGGCGATGGTATCGACTAGGTGTTTCAGCACTTGGTCGCCGGTGAGGTGGCCGTAGTGGTCGTTGAGCCGCTTAAAATTATCGACATCCAGCAGCACTAAGCCGAGAGGCTCACCGCTGCGCTCGGCACGGTTCATTTCGCGGGCAAAGATGTCGTTCAGCCCTCGGCGGTTATACGCGCCGGTCAGTTGGTCTTCTTTCACCTGAATGCTGGCTTCGTCTAGGGCACGCTCTAGTTCGTGGATGCGGCGGGTGGCAGCATCAACTTCTTCGCGGGCGGTGACCAGTTCATCGCGGCTGCTGGCAATCGAAAGCTGCACCGTGCGGGTGTCGCTCATCAGGGTGTCGATGACCTCAGACAGGGCTTCGACACTGTCTGCGGCTTGAACTTGGGTGGAGTAACCGGCCATTTTCTCGTGATATTGACTGGTGTTATCCGACATCACCCCGAGACGAGAAATAAACGAATTAACCATCTCTCGCAGTGAGGCCGTGGCTTGGTCTAGGCTGTGTTTAATCGCACCTTGTTTGTAAATCACATCTTTTAGGCTGGCTTCAACGGCGTAGATGTCGCGAACGTTGAGGGGCTCGGCGGCGAGGATATTTTCAATGGCGGTGATTTGCCCAATCAGCGATTGGTCTTGTCCCGAGAGTTCACGCAGGTTTTGCAGCAACAGTCTTAGCAAAGACGCAATGCCCTGCACGATACGGCCATCGTGGAGGAGCTGAAGGTCGGTTTTAATCCAACATTTTTTAAGCTGCCGCGCAAAAAGCTCCATTTCGCGCTCGGTTTGAATATGGGGCAATGCGCCCAGCTGCTCGGCGACACCATCGGCAAGGTCGGGGTAAGAGGCCAGCCACGGTGCCACCCCAAAGCGCAGTGTGTCGTCCAAAATATGCCGCCACCGCCCAACCATATCGTCTAGCGGAGAAAGCGGAGCATAGACCGAGGCAGGGGCGGGATTGTGCGGCAGGTCGTTGGTGGGGGTGACGCTGTCAAACAGCAGTCCCGCGCTGAGCTGGTTGTTGGTGAGGGTGCCGCTGGGGTTGGCGGTGGGTGTGCCCCAGTTTTGAATCAGTTTGGTGAGCTTGTTGTAGAGTACTGAGGGGACTTGGCCATGATTGATAATGACCCGTTCAAGCGATTCTCTTTTCATTGCAGTGGTCAGCCCTGGCTGGCGCAAATCCCAGTGCCGGATAAGATCCTGCACTAGTTCGCCCCAGTGTTGACCTGCGATTTGTTGTTCGATGCTTTGGTTGAGGTGCTGCAGCAGCAACGCGGGAATACGTTCCCAATCTTGATCGTGTACCAGTTGGCGCACCCGGTTGACGCGCACTTGGCCGAGGAGGTCTTTGCTGACGCTGTCTTCAAGGGTTTTGATTAACAGGGTGGCCAAGGGTTGAGGGTCGGTGAAGTCCGCTGCGGTTCGACCTGACACTTCTGCATAAACCCGTGCGTAGTTCTCAGGGGTAGGGGGCAGCCTGCGCGTCGTCAAACGCTTCAGCGTCTGGCGGGCAAGTTCAATCGTTGGGTCTGTGGACATGGCTCTCTCGTTGGAATCCAACCTACAAAAAGCAAACGCAGCCAGAGGGTTTGTCTGGGAGGGTTTCTCTAGTAGGGGCAATGCTAAGCCATCCCTTTGGGGAACGCCACGCCATTGGGACGGTATTTTGTTCTGCGGCAAGTCTCGGCAAGGTAGCGGCGATGCCAAACAGCCGCAAGCCCATTTCAAGGGTGTGGCGGATATTACAAGCGCAAGCGGGCAATACCAATCGAATTTTTGTGACTGGTGATTGATTGAAGAAAGCTTGAACAGACCGTCAGCGTTGAAAGTAACGGGCTTTATTGGCTTGAAATGCTCGCCGCCAGTAGGTTTCGCTACCGCCGCTACCCTCCCGATGTCGGGTTAAAGCCCGCCCGCCCCCTGCCATGCCCGCGCAGGTGGGCATGATGAGGCTGCTGGCCGCCCCGTACTGCCTCGGCCACCCGCGCCTATAGCACCCCTCGCCCAGCCATCCGCCATCTTGGCTGGCACACATCCTGCTTACACTCCTTGCATCGCACCAACGCCGGTGCCGCACCCCCCCTCCCGCCAACGAAGGCGAGAAAAACCGGACAACGCCGTCCTTGACCCACCCCCTGCCACGCAGCAGGGCGGCGGGGGTCAAGGACGGCTTTTTTTTACCCTTTTCTTTGTCACTTAAATGCAATGGAGTCAATAATGAGCACGCCAGAAACCCCCGTGATTGCCCTAGAAACCAGCCGTCGTAGCTTCCTTAAAACCTGTGCCGCCGGCGCAGGCATGGTGTCCGCCTCTGCCATTGGCACGCTGATTCCGGCGGGGGTCAAAAGCGCGGCCTATGCCGGTGGCTCTGATGCCCCCGAAAAAGCCATCGTCAAAGTCGGCTTTATTCCGCTGACCGATTGCGCCTCGGTCGTTGTCGCCGCTACCCAGAACTTGGGCAAAAAATACGGGCTGACCATCGTCCCCTCCAAAGAAGCCTCGTGGGCTGGCGTGCGCGACAAGCTGGTGAATGGCGAGTTGGATGCCGCCCATGTGCTCTACGGCCTGATTTACGGCGTGCAAATGGGCATCGGCGGGCAGCAAAAAGATATGTCGGTGCTGATGACCCTTAACCAAAATGGCCAAGGCATCACCCTGTCCAACCAGCTCCGCGACCAGAAAAAAGTCACCGACGGCACCAGCCTGAAAAAGCTCATCACCACCGAGCCGCGCGAATACACCTTTGCCCAAACCTTCCCCACCGGCACCCACGCCATGTGGCTCTACTACTGGTTGGCCAGCATTGGCGTCAACCCGATGAAAGACGTGAAAACCATCGTGGTGCCGCCGCCCCAAATGGTGGCCAACATGCGGATTGGCAACATGGATGGCTACTGCGTCGGTGAGCCGTGGAATGCCCGTGCCGTGGCCGACAACATCGGCTTTACCGTCGCTACCAGCCAAGACATCTGGGCCGGCCATCCCGAAAAAGTCCTCGGCGCAACCGCTGATTTCGTCAAGCAATACCCCAACACCGCCCGCGCCTTGGTGGCCTCGATTCTGGAAGCCAGCCGCTTTATCGACACCAAAGCCAACCGCGCAGGGGTGGCCAAGCTGATTGCGGATAAGTCCTACGTCAACGCCCCAGAATCGGTCATCGAATCCCGCTTTTTGGGCAACTACGACAGCGGCAGCGGCAAAAAATGGCAAGACCCTAACCTGATGAAGTTCTTTGACGAGGGGCGGGTCAACTTCCCTTACCTCTCCGACGGCATGTGGTTTATGACCCAACACAAACGCTGGGGGATGCTCAAGTCCGAGCCCGATTATTTGGCCATCGCCAAAAAGGTCAACCAAATCGAGCTGTATAAGCAAGCCGCCACGCTGGCCAAAGTCGCCCTGCCTAAGGATGTGATGCGCGCCAGCAAGATGATTGACGGCAAGGTTTGGGATGGCAAAGACCCGAAGGGGTACGCCAACAGCTTTGCCATCAAATCCTAAGAACCGGTTTTCGGTCTGCGAAACTCGGGTGATCCTGCGTTGAAATTCGTAAAAACATGCGTGCTGATTCAAGTCCAACGCCGCTTTTTTTCCGAATTTCGCCTTGGCTGACCCTTCGTTCGCTAGACCGTAAACGGGTTCTATCCCACCCCATTTGCCCCCCCACACAGGGCAGCGGGGCACTTTCCGAGCCGCCCCCGCCGCCCCCTGTTTGATTTTGAAGGAAACCACCATGAGCCAAGCCGCTCCGACCTCAGCTTCTCGCATTGACTGGCGCGAAGTCATGGGCCAGCACCTTGTCCCCCCGCTGTTGGGCTTTGCCCTGTTTTTGGGCATTTGGGGGCTGATTGCCCAAGCCAATGCCAGCATCCCTGGCCCTGCCTCCACCTTTTGGGCGGGGGTTAAGCTGTTCTCTGACCCGTTCTATATCAAAGGGCCGAACGATGTGGGCATAGGCTGGAACATCCTCAACTCGCTGGGACGGGTCGGCATTGGTTTTGGCTTGGCCGCAGCGGTAGGCATTCCCGCAGGCTTTGTGCTGGGGCGGTTTGCGTTTGTGAACCGGATGTTCTCGCCCATCATCGGGCTGTTGCGCCCTGTCAGCCCGCTGGCGTGGTTGCCCATCGGCTTGCTGGTGTTTAAAGCTGCCCAGCCCGCCGCGATTTGGGTGATTTTTATCTCCAGCGTGTGGCCGATTATTTTGAATACCGCCGCAGGGGTGGCCACCGTGCCGCAGGATTACCTGAATGTCGCACGGGTGCTGAAACTGTCCGAATGGAAAGTATTTACCACCATCCTGTTTCCCTCGGTGTTGCCGCACCTGATGACCGGCATCCGCCTGTCGATTGGCGTGGCGTGGCTGGTGATTGTGGCGGCAGAAATGCTGACCGGTGGCGTAGGGCTGGGCTTCTGGGTGTGGGACGAGTGGAACAACCTCAACGTTGAACACATCATCGTCGCGATTTTTGTGGTGGGGATGATTGGGCTGGCCTTGGAGCAGTTGCTGATGGTCATCGCCAAACGCTTCCAATACAACTAAGCCGTTCACCCTCTAGCCACCCCACCGGAGCCTACACCATGGAAAAATACGTCCACCTCGAAAACGTCGGTATGGCGTTCGAATCCAAAAAAGGGCGTTTTGTCGCCCTCAAAGAAGTCAACCTCACCCTGCGCCAAGGCGAATTTGTGTCCCTGATTGGGCACTCTGGCTGCGGCAAATCCACCGTGCTGAACATCATCGCCGGTCTGCTCAACCCCACCACCGGCGTGGCGCTGGCACTGGGGCGCGAAATTGATGGGCCAGGCCCTGAGCGTGCCGTGGTGTTCCAAAACCACTCGCTGCTGCCGTGGCTAACCTGCTTTGGCAACGTTTATTTGGCGGTAGAGCGCGTGTTTGGCAGCACCGAAAACAAAGCCCAACTGAAGGCCCGCACCCAAGTCGCCATCGACATGGTCAAGATGGGTCACGCCGCCGACAAGCTCCCCAACGAGATTTCGGGGGGGATGAAGCAGCGTATCGGCATTGCCCGCGCCCTCGCCATGGAACCCAAAGTGTTGCTGATGGATGAGCCCTTCGGCGCGTTGGATGCCCTGACCCGTGCCCATTTGCAAGATGAATTGATGCGGATTGTTACCGCCACCGGCTCCACCGTGGTGATGGTGACCCATGACGTGGACGAAGCCGTACTGCTGTCTGACCGCATTGTGATGATGACCAACGGCCCTGCCGCCACCGTCGGCGACATTGTGGAAGTCAAGCTGCCGCGTCCGCGTGACCGGCTGGCATTGGCCAACGATGCCGAATACCACCGCTATCGCGGCGCGGTGCTGGAATTTTTGTATCACAAGGAATTGCGCCCCGCGACCGCCGCTTGATTGTGCCGCGCGGACGGCGGCAGCGGGGTGACCCCGCCATGCCGTCCCAGCCACTTCGCCCTATTGAATACAGGTGCGCTGCTTCCACCGACTCAGGAGAACACCATGAACAAACCTAAATTAGTCATGATTGGCAACGGCATGGCAGGGGTGCGTGCCCTAGAAGAGCTGCTCAAGCTCACCCCCGACGCGTACGACATCACCGTCTTTGGTGCCGAGCCCCACCCCAACTACAACCGGATTTTGCTGTCTCCCGTGCTGGCGGGCGAGCAAACCCTAGACGAAATCATCCTCAATCCGCTGTCTTGGTACGAAGAAAACGGCATCAAGCTGCTGCTCAACCGCAAAGTCACCTTTATTGACCGTGCCCGCCGCGTGGTGATTGCCGATGATGGCACCGAAGCCGCCTATGACCGCTTGCTGATTGCCACCGGCTCTAATCCCTTTATCTTGCCCATTCCGGGCAACGAACTAGACGGCGTGATTGGCTACCGCGACATCCGCGACACCAATTTGATGATTGAAGCCTCGGAAAAATACCGCCACGCCGTGGTGATTGGCGGCGGCTTGTTGGGGCTAGAAGCCGCCAACGGGCTGAAGCTGCGCGGCATGACCGTTACCGTGGTTCACCTGTCCGATACCCTGCTCGAACGCCAGCTAGACCACACCGCCGGCAAGCTGCTGCAAAAGTCGCTCGAAGACCGTGGGCTGAACTTCCTGCTGCCCAAACACACCGCCCAGCTTATCGGCAACGACAGCGGGCGGGTCAAAGCCGTGCGCTTTAAAGACGGCGACGAGATTCCGGCAGATTTGGTCATTATGGCCGCAGGGATACGCCCCAATACCGAGCTGGCCGAAGCCAGTGGGCTGTATTGCAATCGCGGCATTGTGGTCAGCGACACCCTGCAAACCTACGACCCCCGCATCTACGCCGTGGGGGAATGCGCCAACCACCGTGGCACCGCCTATGGCCTTGTCGCCCCGCTCTACGAACAAGCCCGCGTGGCCGCCAACCACTTGGCAGGCTTTGGGATTGGCCGCTACCAAGGCTCGGTCACCTCGACCAAGCTGAAAGTCACCGGCATTGATTTGTTCTCGGCGGGCAACTTTACCGGCGATGACAGCAGCGAAAACATCATCCTGTCCGACCCTATGGGCGGCGTGTATAAAAAGCTGGTGGTCAAAGCCGACAAGCTGGTTGGCGCGTGCTTGTATGGCGACACCACCGATGGCGCGTGGTACTTCCAGCTGGTGCGTGAAGGCCGCAACATCGCCGAAATGCGCGACCACCTGATGTTCGGCGAAAGCCAAACCGGCGACAGCGGCCACGCAGGCAAAAGCAGTGCGGCCAATCTGCCGGATGATGCCGAAGTGTGCGGCTGTAACGGCATCAAAAAAGGCGCGATTGTCAAAGCCATCCGCGAACAAGGCTTGACCAGCGTCGATGACATTAAACGCTGCACCAAAGCCGCCAGCTCCTGCGGCTCATGCGCCGGACTGTGCGAACAAATCCTGATTGCCACCGTTGGCGGCGCGGCTGACCTCACCCCCAAAACCGAAAAGCCGGTATGCGGCTGTACCGACCACAACCACGGCAGCATCCGCCAAGCCATTCGCGACCAGCACCTGATTAGCATCCCCGCCGTGATGACCGCCCTTAACTGGCGCACCCCCAACGGCTGCGCCACCTGCCGCCCCGCGCTGAACTATTACCTGATTTCAAGCTGGCCGAAAGAAGCCAAAGACGACCCGCAAAGCCGGTTTATCAACGAACGCGCCCACGCCAACATCCAAAAAGACGGCACGTTCTCCGTCATTCCCCAGATGAAGGGCGGCGTGACCAATGCCGCCGAGCTGCGCCGCATTGCCGATGTCGCCGACAAATACGCCATCCCGATGGTGAAAGTTACCGGCGGGCAGCGTATCGACTTGCTGGGGGTAAAAAAAGAAGACTTGGTCAGCGTCTGGAAAGAGCTGGGCATGAACTCCGGCCACGCCTACGGCAAATCCATTCGCACCGTCAAAACCTGTGTCGGCAGTGAGTTTTGCCGCTTTGGCACACAAAATAGCACCCAGATGGGCATTGAGCTAGAAACCATGCTGGGCAATATGTGGAGCCCCGCCAAGGTCAAGCTGGCCGTGTCTGGCTGCCCGCGTAACTGTGCCGAATCGGGGATTAAAGACGTGGGCGTGATTGCCGTGGATTCCGGCTGGGAGCTGTATGTTGGCGGCAATGGCGGGATTAAAACCGAAGTCGCCCAATTCTTTGCCAAGGTCAGCACCAGCGAAGAGGTTAAAGCTTACAGCGGCGCGTTTTTGCAGCTTTACCGCGAAGAAGCCTTCTATCTGGAACGCACCGTGCATTACCTCCACCGCGTTGGCTTGGACTTTGTCAAAGCGCGGGTGGTGGAAGATGCCGACAACCGCCAAGCCCTGTATGAGCGGCTGCTGTTCTCGCTAGAAGGCTTGCCCGACCCTTGGGCGGCACGGATTGCTGGGGCGCAGGCACATGAGTTTGCCGCCTTGGCGGTGCCTGCTTAACCATCCCTCGCCTTGGGAGGCGAAGAAGCTGTTTACGATCTCGCGAACGAAGGGTCAGCCAAGGCGAAATTCGGAAAAAAACGCCGTTGGGCTTGAATCCATGTGCAATTTTTTACGAATTTCAACGCAGGATCACCCGAGTTTCGCAGATCGTAAACAGGTTCTAAGGCTTTCCGCTATCGCGGAAAGGGGCGGGGGCGGGGTGCGGCGTGTGTGGTTTTCTCCCCGCCGCTGCGCTGCCCTTACCCCTCCCAATACGCAGTTTAACCGATTGATTTAATGTAATTTATGGATTCAAGAAAGCCCATTATGACGGACTGGAAACTGATTTGCGCCCTGACGGATATTCCCCCGCTGGGCAGCCGCGTGGTCAAAAGCACCCAAGGTGACATCGCCATCTTCCGTGCCAGTGACGACAGCGTGTTCGCGCTGCACGACAAATGCCCCCACAAAGGCGGGCCGTTGTCGCAAGGCATTGTGGCGGGACACAGTGTGACCTGCCCATTGCATAGCTGGAATATTGACCTTGCCAGCGGCGAAGCCAAAGCCCCCGACCAAGGCTGCACCACGCGCTTTGAGGTGAAGGTGGAGGCGGGGCAGGTGTCTCTGAAGCTGAGTTAAACGAGGTCGGCGCGGGGATTCGGTCTGTGAGCGGGTCGGGAGTCGGCGCAATGAGGCCGCACAGGGCTGGGCTGCTATTTCCCGCTGCTGCTGGCTGCTGGGGCTGGGCTTTAATTCCCCTCCTCTCGGAGGAGGGGTGCCCCATCGGGGCGGGGTGGTTGTCTTTGACTTTTGGGTTTTGGCACTGGCTCTAGCACTGGCAGCCTCGCCAGACCCCGCCCAGCTACACCGTCTCCCCTCCGGCGGAGGGGCATAAAAACCCGTCCGTGAAATGGACTTGAATACAAGGAATCACCATGCACACCGTCAAATCAACCTGCTGTTACTGCGGCACCGGCTGCGGTGTGGAAATCGACGCAGAAGGCGATGCCGTTTTGGCGATTCGGGGCGATGCCAGCCATCCTGCCAATTTTGGGCGGCTCTGCACCAAGGGCTTGACGCTGCCGCTGTCCCGCCATGCCGCCAGCCGTGCACACGTCCCTACCCTGCGGACAGACAAAGCCACGCCCCGCCAGCCGGTGGATTGGGACCAGGCCTTAGACCACGCCGCCGACCGCTTCGCCGACATCATCCAAACACATGGCCCCGACGCGGTGGCGTTCTACCTGTCAGGGCAATTGTTGACCGAGGATTACTACGTCTTTAACAAGCTGGCACGGGGGCTGATTGGCACCAATAACGTCGATACCAACTCGCGGCTGTGCATGTCTAGCGCGGTGTCGGCCTACAAAATGGCACTGGGCGCAGACGCGCCCCCCAATAGCTACACCGACTTTGACCATGCCGACTGCGTGCTGATTGCCGGTGCCAACATGGCTTACGCGCATCCGGTGTTGTTCCGCCGCCTAGAAGAGGCTCGCGCCGCCCGTCCGCACATGAAGCTGATTGTGGTTGACCCCCGCCGCACCGACACCGCCGAAAGTGCCGACCTGCATTTGGCTATTCAGCCCGGCACCGACATCGCCTTGTTTAACGGTCTATTGCACGCCTTGATTTGGGACGCGCGGATTGACCGCCGGTTTATTGATGCCTCCACCGAAGGGTTTGATGCGGTCAAAGCCTTGGTGCGCGATTACACCCCCAAAATGGTGGCTGACCTGTGCGGCATTCTGGAGGCCGACGTGCTGACCGCTGCCCGCTGGTTTGGCGAGGCAGGCGCGGCCTTGTCGCTGTGGTGTATGGGCTTGAACCAGTCCGCCCAAGGCACACATAAAAACCTCGCGCTGATTAACCTGCACTTGGCTACCGGCCAGATTGGCCGACCGGGGGCGGGACCTTTTTCGCTGACCGGCCAGCCCAATGCGATGGGGGGGCGCGAAGTCGGCGGGATGGTCACCGCCTTATCCGGCCACCGCGACCCTGCCAACCCCGACCACCGCGCCGAAATCGCCGCCCTATGGGGGGTGGACAGCGTGCCCAGCGTGCCTGGGTTGCCCGCCGTAGCGATGTTTGATGCGATAGGCCAAGGCAAGATTAAAGCGGTGTGGATTGCCTGCACCAATCCGGCGCACTCCATGCCCGATGCCAACGCCGTCCGCGCCGCCTTGGCGGGCTGCGAGTTTGTCGTCCTGCAAGAAGCCTTTGCCGATACCGACACCGCCCCCTACGCCGATTTGCTGCTGCCCGCCGCCAGCTGGGGCGAAAAAGAAGGCACCGTCACCAACTCCGAGCGGCGCATTTCACGGGTACGCCAAGCCGTTCCCCCACCTGGGGAAGCCCGCGCCGATTGGGCGATTGCCTGTGACTTTGCCCAGCGTTTAAGCCGCCGTTTGGGGCGCGGCGCGGACTTGTTCCCCTACACCCAGCCCGCTGAGATTTTTGCCGAGCACACCCGCACCACCACGGGGCGTGACCTCGACATCAGTGGCTTGGATTACGCCACCCTAGAAGCCCTCGGGCCGCAGCAATGGCCGATGCCGCACGGCGCGACCGAAGGCACAGCGCGGCTGTATACCGACGGGGTGTTTGCCACCGACAACGGCTTGGCACAGTTTTACCCTGTGCGGCACAAAGGAGTGGCCGAGCCGACCAATGCCCGCACGCCTTTTCACTTGTTGACAGGGCGGCTGCGGGACCAGTGGCATGGCATGAGCCGAACCGGCTGTGTGCCGAGCTTGTTTGCGCACACCCGCGAAGCCGTGGCGACGCTCCACCCCAACGACTTGCTCCGCCGTGGGATTGCCGAGGGTGATTTGGTGCGCTTGTCCAATAAACACGGGAGCTGGACGCTGCCTGCCAAAGCGGATACAGGGCTGCAATCGGGGCAGGTTTTTGTGCCGATGCACTGGTCGTCTGGCTTTGTGTCTGGCGCGGGGAGTAACGCGCTGATTGGTGGGAAAGTCGATGCGCTGTCGTTTCAGCCTGAGCTGAAGCACGCGGCGATTCGGGTCGAGAAGGTCGGCTTGCCGTGGACGTGTGCGGCAGCGATTGCCAGCCCTGACCCTGTGCAGCATCAAGCCGCTTTGCGCCCTTTGCTGGCGGCGTGCCAATACGCCAGCCTGACCTTGGTGGACGGCGATACCCCGACGCTGCTGGTGCGCTTTGCCCATGCCACCTTGCCCAGCGCGGACTTTGTTGCCCAGCTTGATGCGGCATTGGGCATGGGCGGTGAGCGCGAGGCGTTCCAAGATTTGACCGACCTCACCCGTGGCATCCACAAACGGGCGCACTGGGCGGATGGGCGGCTGGTGGGGATACGTTTGGCGGGAGAATGTTGTGCCATTGATTGGCTGGCCGAGGGCATGGCGGCAGGCGGTGAGCTGGGCACGCTGCGGCTGCTGGTGTTTGCCCCGCTGACCAGCCCCCCAGGGGTGAGCCGCCGTGCGCGGATGGTGTGCCATTGCGCCAAGGTGGACGAAACCGCGATTCGGGCGGCCTTGGATCGGGGCGATTCGGTCGAGATGATGCGCGATGCACTGGGCTGTGGCGGCGGTTGCGGCGCGTGTCTGCCGGAGATTCGGCGGATGGCGGCGGGGCGGTAGGCTTCTCTTGACGGTTGGCGGTGTATGGGGGGGCGTTGAGAGGCTATTTTTGGGTTGATTCCGCCTTGGCTGACGCTTCGCACGCTAGACTTTGAGCGGGTTCTAAGCCCGCCCCTCATCCCCCGCTGCAATGCGTTATAATCGCGCGGTTTCATCCCCATCAAACCTATAAAACGGAGAGCTCCCCATGATTCTCGACCGCGTCCCTGCTGGTAAAGATTTGCCTAACGATTTCAACGTGATTATCGAAATTCCCGCCAACGGTGCGCCAATCAAGTACGAATTGGACAAAGAAACTGGCTCGATGTTTGTTGACCGTTTCATGGGCACAGCCATGTTCTACCCCGCAAACTACGGCTACGTTCCCCAAACCCTGTCCGAAGACGGCGACCCCGTTGACGTGCTGGTTGTGACCCCTTTCCCCTTGCACGTCGGTGTTGTGGTGCGTTGCCGCGCCCTCGGCGTACTGAAAATGGAAGACGAGTCCGGCATTGATGCCAAGCTTATCGCCGTACCGGTTGAAAAGCTCTGCCCAATGTACAAAGCCATCCAAAAAATGGAAGACCTGCCAGAGTTGTTGCTCTCGCAAATCTCCCATTTCTTTGAGCACTACAAAGACCTCGAAAAAGGCAAGTGGGTGAAGGTTCAAGGCTGGGATGGCATCGAAGCCGCCAAGCAAGAACTGATCGACGGCGTAGCACGTTACGTGCCTTAACGTTGTTGTTGCGGGGGGAAAAGGTCGTGGGGTTTACCTCAAACGCTGGCCCCCTGCCCACGCCACCGCCTGTTTAGCGCGGTGGCGATTGTTTACATACGGTTTGACCGTACAGCATCCGTTCTACCGCCTTCTCTTGCCACGGGCTCTGCCCTACGCTTGCCTAGCTATGCTCAACCGCTGCCACGCAGTTTCGCCCCACCCCACCATGCCCCCCTTACATGACCCCCCTAACTGATTTAAAGCACCTTAAAATGGTGGTTGAAGCCGCGTTACTGACCACGCAAGAACCGTTGTCCGTGCATCAACTCAAACACCTTTTTACCGAGACACTCACCACCGGCTTACTCTACGAAATCCTCGACGAAATTCAAGCCGACTGGGCAGGACGGGGGATTGAGCTGGTGAAGCTGGCCTCGGGGTGGCGTTTTAGGGCTAGGGTTGAGTTTCAAACCTACTTGGCACGGCTGACCCCCGAAAAACCCCCGCGCTATTCGCGGGCTGTGATGGAAACCGTGGCCATTATTGCCTACCGCCAGCCGGTGACACGCGGCGATATTGAAGCCATCCGAGGTGTTTCTGTGTCCTCCTCGGTGGTACAAACCCTGCTAGAGCGCGGCTGGATTGAGGTGATTGGGCATAAAGAAGTCCCCGGTCGTCCCGGCTTATATGCCACTTCCCGCAAATTTCTGGATGACCTTGGGCTGTCCAGCCTCAAAGATTTACCGCCCTTGGCTGACGTAGGCACACTGATTGTGCCCGAAGCCCCGAGCGACACCCCGACTGAAGAAAATCATGCCTAAATCGAATAAACCTCAAGGCGCACGCCAACCGGCATCGCGCACCCGCCGCACCGAGCCCCAAGCCCCCCGCAATCCCCACGGCCAAAGCCATTCCGGCAAAGGACGCGTGCCCCGCCACCCTGCCGACGAATTTTCTAACCGTCCGCCCCAAAGCCGTCCTGCCGCCCCGCCCCGTTCGGCGCCCCCAGCGGCCAGCAGCCCTGCCGCTCGACCAGAGGGCACGACCCCCCGCACGTCCACGGCACGCCCTGCTGCTGCCACCGACGCGCGCCATTCAGCCACCCGTCCTGCTGCGGCAACCGGCACACGCAGCCCCTTTGCTCGCCCTGCCGCCGCCACCGGCGCACGCACATCCACGGCGCGTCCTGCTGCTACCGACGCACGCCGCGCCGATGCCCATCCTGCTGCCGCTACCGGCGCACGTCCCCCTGCTGCCGGTGGTCGTTCCCCGCGCACCGGTGCGGCTGGCACGACGGCAGAGGGCGTGCCCTTCACCCCGCGTGCTCCTAAGCAAAAAGTCCAACGCGCCAAAAAAATGGCCTTGCGTCACGGCTCGGTGAAAGTCGAAAAGCAATCGCGTGAATTGCGCGAAAAGCGCGTCGAAACCCGCTACCTAGAAGACATGCGCTTGCAAAAAGCCTTGGCACTGACCGGACTCGGCTCGCGGCGCGAGATGGAAGACCTGATTGCCGCCGGCAAGGTAGAAGTGAATGGCAAAGTGGCCGAACTCGGCTGCAAAATCAGCCCAGAAGACAAAATCCGCTTGAACGGCAAGCCCGTATTTGTAAAGTGGCCTGACCGCTTGCCCCGCATCCTGATTTACCACAAGCAAGAAGGCGAAATCGTCACCCGTGACGACCCCCAAGGCCGCGTCACCATTTTTGACCGCCTGCCCCAAACCAAAAGCAGCAAATGGATTGCGATTGGCCGCTTGGATGTCAACACCAGTGGCCTGATGATTGTGACCACCTCGGGCGAGCTGGCCAACCGGATGATGCACCCCAGCTTTGAAGTGGAACGTGAATACGCTGTACGCGCCTTTGGCGAATTAACCGCCGAGCAAATGACCCAACTCACCCAAGGCGTTGAGCTGGAAGACGGCCCCGCGCATTTCCAGTTCATCAGCGACCAAGGCGGCGAAGGGCAAAACCGCTGGTATCGCGTCATTCTGCGCGAAGGGCGTAACCGCGAAGTGCGCCGCTTGTTTGAATTCTGTGGACTGGTGGTCAGCCGCCTGATTCGGGTGCGCTACGGCACGCTGACCCTGCCGACCCGTCTTAAGCGTGGGCAGTGGGTGGAGCTGGGCGAAACCGAAGTGGCGGATGTGTTGAAGTGGGCGGACCTGACCCTTGCGGGTGGGGTTAAGCCGCGCTGATGGGTGGTGTGCCCCGTACCAGAACCTGTTCAAAGTCTGCGAGACTCGAGTGAGCGTGCGTTGAACGGGTTCTGGCAGCGGGGCACACACCGTCGCGCCAGTAAATCACCGTAAGTCGGGTTTTAACCCGACATCGCCGCCGAAAATCCGCCCGTCCCACGCCGCCCTGCCCGCCTCGTTCCGCCTTGTCCGCCGCCAAACACGGGCTGAAGGCGCACCCCTGCTGTCCCCCTCCCGTATAATCGCGAGCTTCCTTTGCCTGACCAGATTAGCCGCGTATGCCCGCCACCGTTGCCAGCCTCAAACGTGCTTTACCCCACTGCCTTAACCGCGACCGCCACGCGCTCAGCCAAAAGCTGCGCCAGATAAGCAGCCGGCAAAAAGACAACAAGCCCATCGACCGTCAGCTCCAAGAAGTCGAAGCCGCTGTATTGCGCTCCACTGCGCGGGTCGAGGCACGCCGTGCCGCACTCCCCGTGCCCGATTTTGACCCTGCCTTGCCGGTCAATCAGCGGCTGGACGACATCAAGGCCGCCATTACCGCCCACCAAGTGGTGATTATTTGCGGCGAAACCGGCTCGGGTAAAACCACGCAAATCCCCAAGCTGTGTCTGGCTTTGGGGCGGGGGGTGACAGGGGTGATTGGGCATACCCAGCCGCGTCGTTTGGCGGCACGCTCGGTCGCCGCACGGATTGCCGAGGAGCTGCGCACCCCGCTGGGTGAATCGGTCGGGTTTAAGGTGCGCTTTACCGATAAAAGCTCGCCGAATAGCCATATCAAGCTGATGACCGACGGCATCTTGCTGGCCGAAACCCAAACCGACCGCTTTCTGACCGACTACGACACCATCATCATCGACGAAGCCCACGAGCGGTCGCTGAACATTGATTTTTTGCTCGGCTATCTCAAGCAAATGCTGCCGCGCCGCCCAGACCTCAAAGTGATTGTGACCTCGGCCACCATTGATGCCGACCGGTTTAGCAAACACTTTGACGGCGCACCGGTGCTGGAAGTCTCAGGGCGCACGTTTCCAGTCGAAATCCGCTACCGCAATTTGGATGAGCGCGATGAGGACCAGCACGAAATCGACATGGAAGCCGCCATTGTCGAGGCCGTCGAAGAGCTGTCGCGGCACGGGGCGGGCGATGTGTTGGTGTTTTTACCCGGGGAACGTGAAATCCGCGATACCGCCGACGCGCTGGGCAAAGCCCGCATCAAGGGCTACGAAGTGTTGCCGCTGTTTGCGCGGTTGTCTAACGAAGCCCAGCAACGGATTTTCCATCCCTCGGGCGGGCGGCGGATTGTGCTGGCCACCAACGTAGCCGAAACCTCACTGACCGTGCCAGGGATACGCTATGTGATTGACACCGGCTTGGCGCGGGTCAACCGCTACAGCCCCCGTGCCAAAGTCGAGCAACTGCTGGTGGAAAAAATCTCCCAAGCCGCTGCCCGTCAGCGGGCGGGTCGCTGTGGACGGGTGGCGGCGGGGGTGTGTATTCGGCTGTATGGCGAGGATGACTTTAACGCCCGCCCTGCGTTTACCGACCCCGAGATTTTGCGCTCCAACTTGGCGGCGGTGATTTTGCGTATGGCCTCGCTGAAACTGGGGCAGGTCGATGCCTTCCCGTTTTTGGATGCGCCGTCCTCGCGGCTGGTGGCCGATGGCTACCAATTGCTGCACGAGCTGGGCGCAGTCACCGAGCGCAACGACATCACCCCGCTGGGGGTGTCGTTGGCGCGTATCCCCGTGGACCCCAAAATTGGCCGGATGATGCTGGCGGGCGAAGCCCATCAGTGTCTGCGTGAGATGCTGATTTTGGCTGCCGCGCTGTCGATTCAAGACCCCCGCGAACGCCCCTTCGATGCCCGCGAAGCCGCCAATCGCGCCCAAGCCAAATTTACCGACCCGACTTCTGATTTCGCCTCCTTCCTGCATCTGTGGGATTTTTTTGAGGACGCGCTCAAACAAAAAAGCTCGCATCGCCAGCTACGCCAAGTGTGCGAAGCCCATTTTTTGTCGCACTTGCGAATGCGGGAATGGCGCGAGTTGCATGGGCAGTTGGCGCAGATTGCCGACGAACTCAAGTTGCGGCAAAACACCACCGCGCCCAACGTGGAACAGTTGCACAAAGCCTTGTTGACCGGCCTGCTGGGCAATGTCGGCATGAAGGCCGTGGAAGGGGACGAGTACCTTGGCGCACGGGCGATTCACTTTCATATTTTTCCCGCCTCCGCGCTTAAAAAAACCAAGCCCAAGTGGGTGGTGGCCGCCGAACTGACCGAAACCAGCAAGCTCTACGCCCGCACCGTGGCCGGCATTCAACCCGAGTGGCTAGAAGCCCTCGCCCCGCATTTGGTCAAATATCACTACTTTGAACCGCATTGGGAAAAAGCCCGTGGCGAAGTCGTTGCCAGTGAACGGGTGACGCTGTATGGGCTGAATATCGTGCCGCGCCGTCCGGTGTCGTATGGGCGGGTTGCCCCCGAAGAAGCCCGCGAAATCTTTATCCGTGCCGCTTTGGCCAATGGCGAATTCAACACCCAAGCTCCGTTTTTCCGCCACAACCAGCGGCTGATTAAAGAGGTGGAGACGCTGGAGCACAAAGCCCGTCGCCAAGATGTGTTGGTGGACGAAGAAACCCTGTTTGCCTTTTACGATGCGCTGATTCCGGCGGGGATTTTTAATACCGCCAGCTTTGACGATTGGCGCAAACAGGCTGAGGCCGCCCAGCCGCAGTGCCTGTTTTTAACCCGTGAATATTTGATGCAGCACGCGGCAGAGCACATCACCGAAGAGCAGTTCCCCCCGCACCTCAAGCTGGCAGAGGGCGTGTTTCCGGTGCGCTACCGGTTTGAGCCGGGACATCCCTTGGATGGCATCACGATGGATATTCCCCTGCCGCTGCTGAACCGGCTGCCCGCCGCGCCGCTAGAGTGGCTGGTGCCTGGGATGCTGCGCGAAAAACTCAGCCTGCTGATTAAGAGCCTCCCCAAAGCCACGCGCCGCCATTGCGTTCCTGTGCCGGACTTTGTTACCCGCTTTTTAGCCACCCACCCTGACCACACCACCCCGCTGACCGAAGCCTTGGCGGCGTTTATTCGGCGCGAAACCCAAGTGCAGGTCGAAGCCAAAGAATTCGCGCTCGACACTTTGCCGGTTCACTTGCGGCTGAATGTGCGGGTGCTGGACGATGCCCGCCAAGAGCTGGGGATGGCGCGAGAGGTGTTGACCCTGCAAAAGCAGTTTGGCGAAGTCGCCCAGCTCACCTTCCGCGATACCGCCTTGGAATTTGAGCGCGACCACGTCACCACTTGGGATTTGGGCGAATTGCCCGCCAGCTTGAAATTTGCCCGCAACCGCCAGCAGCTCACCGGCTACCCCGCCTTGGTGGTGGAAGAAGACCGTGTCGCGTTGCGGCTGTTTGATGTCGAAGCCACCGCCGAAGCGGCCATGCGGCAAGGGCTGGTGCGGCTGCTGCAATACCAGCTAAAAGAGCAGATGAAGCAAATGCAGAAGGGCTTGCCCGGCTTTACCCAAACGGCTTTGTTGCTGCGGGGGGTAGCCAGCCCTGACGCGCTGTTGGCCGATGCCATTGCCGCCATTTGCGACCGTGCGTTCTTGGGCGAAGACCCCCTGCCGCGCACCGAAAAAGCCTTTAACGCGCAAAAAGCCCGCGCCCGCACCCGCCTGCCTGCCGTGACCCAAGCGGTGTGTCAGATGTTGGCGGCGATTGCGGCGGATTACCAAAAAACCATCACGATGGCCGAGCGTCACCGGCTGGGCGCGACAGTACGCACCGAGCTACAAGGCTTGGTTTACGCGGGATTTTTGGCCGCGACCCCGTGGGCACAGTTGTCCCAATTGCCACGCTATATCAAAGCCAAACAGCTGCGGATGGAGAAATACGCCGCCAACCCCAGCCGAGACGGACAGCGCAACGCCGAGGTCAACGGCCTGCACACCCAGTGGCAAGCCAGACTGGCTGCCGACCTCGCCGGACAGGGGGCACGCCCCGACGTGGTGGCCTTTGGCTGGCTGATTGAGGAGCTGCGCGTTTCGCTGTTCGCCCAAGAGCTGAAAACGCCCTTTCCTGTGTCGGTGAAGCGGCTGCAAAAAGTGTGGACGGAGGCGACGCGCTAGGCGGGGGGAGGCGGTGCCAAAGTACCATCGCCCGCAAAACGCCACCCTTGGTGGCCTGCTGCGGGGAGACGAGGCAGGGAGCAGCGTGTGCTACACATTGTTTTGTCTGGCCTGCTCGTGGAAAATGGCTTGGCTTATTCTCATCTTTCCCACCCCGCTAGGAGTCGCCGCATGTCCTCTACCCTTATTTCGATTGCTGACCTACACGCCTTGCCCGCCGAAAGCCGTGTGGTGGTGGATTGCCGCCATAGCCTCAACGACGGCAACTATGGGCGGGCGGCCTACGCCACCAGCCATATTTCTGGCGCGTATTTTCTGCATTTGGACGACGACTTGTCGGGTGAAAAGACCGGCAGCAATGGCCGCCATCCCTTGCCAGATGCCGCACATTTGGCAGTAAGACTGGCGCAGCTTGGCATTCACCCTCACACCCAAGTGGTGGCTTACGATGATATGGGTGGGATGTTTGCGGCGCGGCTGTGGTGGTTGCTGCGCTGGCTGGGACACGAAAAAGTCGCCCTACTGGATGGCGGCTGGCAGGCATGGCAAGCGGCAGGGTTGCCCACCGATGCCGTGGTGCCGGACGACCATGATGGCGAGTTTGCGATTCAGCCTTCCCTTGAGCAGATCGTGGATGTCAAAGCTGTGCTGACCAATCTGGACAACCCCTGTTTTACGCTGGTCGATGCCCGCGCCGCCAACCGTTTTGCGGGGCAAGACGAAACCATGGACCCCGTAGGCGGGCATATCCCAGGGGCAATGAACCGTTGCTTCCAGCTGAATTTGGCAGAAAGTGGGCAATTTAAATCTGCCGAAACGCTGCGGGCAGAATGGTTGGCCTTGCTGGGTGACTGCAGCCCAGAAGCCTTGGTGTGTCAGTGTGGCTCGGGGGTGACGGCTTGCCATAATGTGTTGGCCTTGCGGGTGGCAGGACTATTGGGCAGCCGCCTCTACCCTGGCTCGTGGAGCGAATGGTGTGCGGATGCCGCACGGCCTGTCGCGGTGGGCTAAACCGCGCCATCCCACGCGCTTTGCTCCCTGAATGAAACACCCCTCAAGACGACTTTTGAGGGGTGTTTCGTTTAGGGGGGGCGGTACGTGCTGACTCTTCGTTTTCACAGCGGTCAACAGCATCCAAGGTTGAACAGGTGTCCCACTTTTGGGGAGCGTTATTTAGCCTCAGCCCCTCCCCCGACATAAAACCCCCACCGTCTCGGCAATTTTGCGAAAATGCCGGTCTTTCTTGTTTTTGGTAATTCAGCATGACTTACACCGTCACCACCGCCACTATCGAATCCCTCGACCACGAAGGCCAAGGCGTTGCCCACGTCGATGGCAAAACCATTTTTATCAATGGTGCCTTGCCCTACGAAACCGTGGTGTATTCCAGCTACCGCAAAAAGCCCAGCTTTGAAAACGCCGATACCAGCAAGGTGCTCAAGGCCAGTTTTATGCGCACCACGCCCCGTTGCCCGCACTTTGGCGTGTGCGGCGGCTGCTCCTTGCAACATGCCGAATTTACCGCCCAAGTCGCCGCCAAACAGCGGGTGCTCGAAGACAACCTCGCCCGCTTGGGCAACGTCAAACCCGAAGTGATGCTGCCGCCGATTTACGGCCCCGCATGGGGTTATCGCCATCGGGCGCGGATGTCGGCACGGCTAGTGGCCAAAAAAGGCGGGGTCTTGGTCGGCTTCCACGAAAAACGCTCCAGCTTTATTGCCGATATGCGCGAATGCCACATCTTGCCGCCGCACATTTCCGCGCTGCTGGTTCCGCTACGAGGCTTGGTGGCGGGCTTGTCGATTTGCCAGCGGATGCCGCAAATCGAGCTGGCCGTGGGCGAGAACGTCGATGTGATGGTGTTCCGCGTCATGGAGCCGCTGACCCCCGCCGATGAGGACTTGATGCGTGCCTTTGTCGACCAGCACACCCGCCCAGACCGTGCCCTGCAATTTTGGCTGCAGCCCAAAGGCCCCGATACGGCGTATCCGTTTTACCCGCTGGATGCCCCCGCGCTGACCTACACCCTGCCCGAATTTGCCATTGAAATGCCCTACAAGCCCACCGAATTCACCCAAGTGAACGCCAGCATCAACCGCAGCTTGGTCAGCCGTGCCTTGGGCTTGCTCGACCCGCAAGCCGGCGAGCGCATTGCCGATATGTTCTGCGGTTTGGGCAACTTTACCCTGCCGATTGCCCGCTCTGGCGCGACAGTGTTGGGGATGGAAGGCAGCAAGCAGCTGATTGAACGGGCGATTGAAAACGCCACCCACAATCAGCTGGCTGACCGCGTCAGCTACCGCATGGCCAACCTGTTTGAAGTCACCGAAGACAGCTTTGCCGCACTCGGCACGTTTGACAAAATGCTGATTGATCCGCCGCGTGACGGGGCTTTAGCACTGTGTACATCGCTGGGCGACACCGCCCCCAAGCGGATTGTCTATGTGTCATGCAGCCCTGCGACTTTGGCACGCGATGCCGGTGTTTTGGTCAACCTCAAGGGCTACACGCTCAAAGCGGCGGGTATCGTCAATATGTTCCCGCACACCGGCCATGTGGAAAGCGTGGCGTGGTTTGAGCGTGAACCGCTGCCAGACGGGATCTTCCCCGTCGCCACCGCCTAAGCCCGCCGTATGCAATTTTCTTCGCATCTCACCGTGGGGGCCGTCACCGCTTTGGTGAGCGTCAAAGCGGGCTGGATAGGCCTAGAGTCACTGGATATTTTGGCGGTGCTGGTAGGCTGTATGCTGCCCGACATCGACCACCCGCACTCGGCCTTGGGGCGGCGATTAAAAGTGCTGTCCGTGCCGATTTCCAAGGTCTTTGGCCATCGCGGCATCACCCATTCCTTGCTGATTATTGCAGCGGGCATGTGGCTGCTGCTCTACAAGCTCCAAGCCCCCCCGGGCTGGGTAACAGGGCTGGCACTGGGGTATTTTTCCCATCTGGCGGCCGACTTTATGACCGTAGCGGGCATTCCACTGTTATGGCCTTGGCGGCAACGGTTTTGCTTTCCGCTGCCGATTCGAACCGGCAGCCTGAGCGAGCACCTGATTGTCGCGCTGCTGGTGGCCAGCTCGGTGACGTGGACGGCGTGCGGCAACCAACGCTGCCAGCCGGTCTTGCTTGAGCTGCAAATGGCGGTGGCGCAGTTTTCAGCGGGCACGCCCAAATAATGCTGACCACCCCGCTGCCGCTGCCGCCTTCTCCTCCCTCTTCTCCTCCCCCCAGCTGGTTTGCGCCCGCCCCGATTTCGGCGGGATTTATCGCCGTCTTGGTCGGCTATACCAGCTCGGCGGCCATTGTGTTTCAAGCCGCTCACGCTGCAGGGGCTTCCGCTGCCCAAATCGCCTCGTGGCTGTTGGTCTTGGGGCTGGGCATGGGGCTGACCTGCATTGGGCTGTCGCTGTATTTTCGCAGTCCGATTTTGACCGCATGGTCCACGCCAGGCGCAGCTTTGCTGACCACCAGCTTGGTCGGGGTGCCGATGGGGGAGGCGGTTGGGGCGTTTATGTTTTCTTCCGCGCTGCTGACCTTGGCGGGGCTGACCGGCGGTTTTGAGCGGCTGATGCGCTACCTCCCCAAGGCCTTGGCCGCTGCGATGTTGGCGGGGGTGCTGCTGCGTTTTGGCTTGGCGACCTTTACCGCGCTGCCGGAACAAGGCGGCTTGGTTGGCACCATGATTGGGGTGTTTTTGCTGGCGCGGCGGATGCAGTCGCGCTACACCCTGCCCTTGACCCTGCTGGCGGGGTTGGGCGTGGCGTGGGCGCAAGGCAGCATACAGGGCGGGGCTTTGACCTTAGCTTTGGCGCATCCGGTTTGGACCACGCCGGTGTTTTCGCCGGCCACTGTGCTGGGGGTGGGGGTGCCGCTGTGTGTGGTGACCATGGCTTCGCAGCATGTGCCAGGGCTGGCGGTACTCCGCGCCAATGGCTACACCACGCCTGTGTCGCCGCTGGTCAGCGTCACAGGGCTGACGGGGGTGGTGCTGGCACCGTTTGGCGGCTTTGCGTTTAATTTGGCGGCGATTACGGCGGCTATCTGCATGAGCCGCGAAGCCAGCCCCGACCCTGTGTGGCGTTACCGTGCGGCGGTCTGGGCGGGTGGGTTCTATGTCTTAACCGGCTTATTTGGCGCGACCGTGGTCAGTTTGTTTACCGCCTTGCCGCTGGCTTTGGTGCAGGCGATTGCGGGGCTGGCCTTGCTGGGCACGCTGGCCAACAGTCTGTTTGCCGCGCTGCACGAAGAACCGCTGCGCGAGTCGGCCATCCTGACCTTTTTGGTGACGGCCTCGGGCATGACGCTATTTGGCGTAGGCAGTGCTTTTTGGGGGCTGGTGCTGGGGGGGATGGCCTATGCCTTGCGCCATCGGCCTACTGGGGGGTGAGGAGGTGAGGGGGTGTTGGGTGGCAAGCCGACCGATGGAATGCCCACCGGTGTGGGTCGCCATACCGCTTGTGACTAAAAAATCATCTGGCACTGTATGGCGTGATAAATACGGTATTGGCATCAGGTTATTGGAAAACCAGGTGCTGAAAAAATTCAAAAAGGAAACGCAATGGCCATCAAGAAATCAGACCTTTACTCATCCCTCTGGGCATCTTGCGACGAACTGCGTGGCGGCATGGATGCCAGCCAATACAAGGACTATGTCCTGTTCATGCTGTTCATCAAGTATGTCTCGGACAAGTACGGCGATTCTGATGACTTTGCACCGCCGGTTACCATTCCGCTCGGAGCCAGCTTTAAGGACATGGTTGCCCTCAAGGGCAAGAGCGATATCGGTGACAAGATCAACACACAGGTTATTCAGCCGCTGATTGATGCCAACGCCCGCCTTGCCCGCAGCGACTTCCCTGACTTCAATGACCCGAACAAGCTCGGTGAAGGTCAGGCGA
>ERZ650307.142-NODE-142-length-35878-cov-15.293917_pt1 | contig 35878 bp, 32 predicted proteins | sample MGYA00376243_ERZ650307 | MGnify/ENA primary metagenome ERZ650307 (study PRJEB26733, sample SAMN07839242) | wastewater metagenome | biome: urban; feature: artificial channel; material: waste water | place: USA: North Carolina | collected 2016-03-31 ... | reverse complement strand
ATCTTAAAAGTGAATCTTTGGAATTATTTGTACCTGAAAATGAGACGGAATTGATGCAGCAGATTGACGATTTCATTACATGGTATAACTTTGATAGACCACAACTCAAACTAAAAGGCATGACTCCTATTGAATATAGGCAGACATACCTTTGAGTGGAAATGTGTTTTTTTGAACTGTCTATTTTATTTGGGGCTTGACAGACTATGCTTAGTTTTCTGTGTTTTTTTTCTATTTCATTTAGAGGTGAATTAATTGGTAGTTATTAGAGGTGCCCTATAACTTCACCACCAAATTACTTAGTACAGATTACAAATCCTGAGACTGGTGAGAAGCAACAAATAATAGTAGACAAAAATGATGTTAAAATTACTGTAAATTATATAACGCTAATAGAGGCAATAACCAGAGGCTATTCTGCATCCCAGTATAATAATGACAAATTTTATACCGAGTCTGTAGAAATTAACTTGGGAAAAGAGATTGCGGAATCATTTGGATTAAAGACATCCAATGAAAGTGGTTCATCTACAGTAGATAGTGATGTTAAGGTTACTGCGGGATTGACATACTCTACTAATGCTAGTAATAATACAGTGAAAATTCATAATGCTTTTGGTTCAACTGTGAATAAAGGGTACTATTACGTACAAAAGAGAGAGTTTTATTGGCGTAATCCTGGTAGTGGGAATTTTTCTCATTTACTACCTTCTTCAGCATCGTGGAACTATTCAGTAAGTGACTCGTGGGGGACATACAGTAGCTCTCTTCAACCTTATGCCATAACAGATGCAACGGTCAGAGTATCAGGTATGGATGGACAAAGAGTTATAAGTGTCACATATCACCTATCAGCCTAATAAATTGGTATCCAATTATTGTGTGCTGGCTTCTAAGATATTTATATAATAATATGCGCCCACTTCTTTTTGGAGAGGTGGGTAGTTTTTAATTTTTTAGATGAAGAGAGTCGGTTATTTAAATAGAAATGGTATAATGAGTTATTCAGTAAAAATAAAAATCTTAGGGGGATACATGTTTAAAAGCTCGAAATTATTTTTTTGGACGATAGAGATACTGGCCGTTGTGGCCTTGATTTGGTTGATGACGCATATCAGTTTTGTCTTCAAACCGATCACCACCCTATTTTCACTTGTTTTCCTGCCTTTCATCATCGCAGGCTTTCTTTATTACGTCTTTAACCCACTCGTCTCTTATCTGGATAAAAAGTTCAAAATCAAGAGAATATGGGGTATTGTGCTCGTTTTCATCCTGATCATCGGCATCTTCGTCTATACCGTGATGTCACTGGTGCCAAGCATCATCACCCAACTATCTGACCTGATTGCGGCATCTGGTAACATCTACCCAGAGTTGCAAAAATGGTTGGAGAAATTATCAGAGAACCCTGCTTTTAGCGAAATTGACTTCAAGGCGCTGCTCAACAAAGCTAATATCAGCTACATGGATATCCTACAGAACTTACTATCTGGTGTGACGCTTAGTGTGTCTAACGTCGTTTCAGTTGTCTCAAAGATTTTAATGGTACTGGCTCTAGTGCCGGTCTTGCTTTTCTATATGTTGAAAGATGGCAAGGACATGCTACCATTTTTGAAAAAAACTGTTTTAAAATCAGACCGTCTTAATATCGTCGGTCTCTTAAATGATATGAACGGAACCATTTCTAAATTTATCAGTGGTGCGGCTATTGACTGTTTGTTTATCTTTGTGACAGTCTTTATCTCCTACTTAATTATAGGGATTCCTTATGCTTTCTTGTTTGCAGTTTTTGCGGCAGTGACGAACCTCATTCCCTATATCGGTCCTTATATTGGTGTGATACCGGTTATACTAACAGTTGCCTTTACTAATCCAGTTCAAGCGGCCATTGTCGTGGTTGTTGTTCTGACTTTGCAACAAATTGATGGGAATATCATCTACCCGAAAGTCGTGGGTTCAGCCGTTGAAGTCCATCCTGTGACCATTATGGTACTCATGCTTGTGGTTGGTAGCCTCTATGGGCTTGTTGGCATGTTAATCGCTGTGCCATTCTACTCGCTGGTCAAAGAAATCGTCAAATTCTCATGGCGCCTTTGGGAAAATCACAAAGCGGCACGACTGGATGCGACTGAAAACAAGAAGTATGATATAATAGAGAAATAATGTCTTGACTACCAGATTTTGAACGTGTTGCATTGGCATCGGTTCGGAAAATGGCAGCAGGCTTAATACTAATACTGAAAAAACATTGGAGGAACACAACTCATGCACCCTGACCCCGAAAGTCAGTCCTTATTATTTCAAATTGGTTTATTGATCGTTTTGACCATCATTAATGCCCTTTTCTCTGGCGCCGAAATGGCCCTTGTGTCAACGAGCCGTGCACGTGTTGAGCAAAGAGCTGCTGAAGGTGATAAGAAATATCAACAATTACTCGGCATTCTCAATCAACCGAGTAACTTTCTATCAACGATTCAAATCGGGATTACCTTGATCAATATCTTGTCAGGGGCAAGTTTAGCCGATACCTTGGCTTCAAAACTTGCACCTGTTCTGGGTGGGACGCCGGCAGCTAAAAACTTGGCATCAATCATCATTCTTGCTATCTTGACCTATGTCTCGATTGTTTTTGGTGAGCTTTATCCCAAACGGATCGCGCAAAATCTTAAGGAAAAATATGCTTTAGCGTCAGTCACTCCACTGAAAATTTTGGGTGGGATCATGAGTCCTTTCGTTTGGTTACTGGCCACATCAACCAATATCCTCAGTAAATTGACACCCATGACTTTTGACGATAATGCTGAGAACATGACGCGTGATGAGATTGAGTACATCTTAAATGCTGATAGTAGTGTTCTGGATGAGAACGAGCGTGAGATGTTGGCAGGTGTCTTCAGTCTGGATGAGCTCATGGCGCGTGAAATCATGGTACCAAGAACCGATGCTTTTATGATTGATATTAGCGAAGGAATCCATGACAATATCGCAGCCGTTCTCTCGCAGAACTACAGTAGAATTCCTGTCTATATTGATGATAAGGATAAGGTCGTGGGTGTTTTACATACCAAAACTTTATTGAAAAGTGCTTACGAAAAAGGTTTCGATCAGCTTGATTTACGACCAATTTTACAGGAACCACTCTTTGTTCCTGAAACGATTTTCGTCGACGATCTCTTGCGGGAACTCAAGAAAACGCAAAATCAAATGGCCATTTTGCTTAATGAGTATGGTGGCGTTGAAGGGATTGTGACCCTTGAAGACCTCTTAGAGGAGATTGTCGGTGAAATCGAAGATGAATCTGATATCGCTGAGAAAGATGTTTTCCAAATTAATGATCATATCTATATCGTCAAAGGCGGCTTGACTCTGAATGACTTTAATGAGTTTTTCGATACCTACCTAGAATCTGATGATGTTGATACCATTGCCGGTTATTTCATGGCGGGTATTGGTGCCATTCCAGGTGAAAAAGAACAAATTGACTATGACGTTGTGACTGAAAAAGACAACTTGACTTTAACTAGTCTAGAGGTTGATGGGACACGTCTCGTCAAATTACGTGTTACCTTCCATGACCAAGAAATTATTGAGGCCAATGAGAAGGATAGTGAAGATAAATAAGATTGAATCTGCGAGAGCAGATTTTTTTATTTTCACTGTTTAATGATACCTTCTAAATAAAAAACAGTCTAGAAATGCGGTTATCGCATCTCTAGACTGTTTTTTATTGTGATGCGGAGAAAGGGATTTGAACCCTCACACCCGTACGGATACATGCACCTGAAGCATGCGCGTCTGCCATTCCGCCACCTCCGCTCAACTATTCCATTATATCAAAAAAAGTGGGGAAAATGTCAGATAAAAGTTAAGTCAGATGGATGCCTTTTGCTGTGGGAAATTTCCTATTGCTTTGAACCCTTTACCTGTCAGATCAGCTGTTTCCCAAGGAAGCCAAAATCTATTGTAAACGTTTTCCTAAAAATCTATAATGAACATGTAAACGTAACCAATCAAGTTTAAACACAAAGGGGAAATAAGATGGTATTAGTATTAGCGAGAATAGACCAACGTCTGATTCATGGTATCGTCGTGACACAATGGACGGGGGCAACGAAAGCCAAGCGCTTAATGGTTGTTGATGATGAGGTCAGTCAAGACGAGGTGCAAAAATCAGCAATGCGGATGAGTAAGCCTGCTGGGACTGGGATGTCAATTATAGATACAGCGACAGCCATCATTAACTTTAATGCAGGTAAATATGAGGGGCACAATGTTTTACTACTTGTCCGTGAGCCAGCTACCTTACTAAAATTAGCTGAGGGTGGGGTTGCCATTCCTAAAGTCAACATCGGTATCATGTTTGATGGTCCAGATAAAACAACCGTCAAAAAAATGGTCGCAGTCAACGCACAAGAAGTGGCTGATTTGAAGGCATTAGAAGCTAAAGGCATTCCAGTGACTTTCCATTTCGTGCCTTCAGAAACAGAAGTATCTCTGGATACTTACATCAAGTAAAAAGAGAAAGAGAGTAAAAGAAAATGGAAATACTTCAAGCAATATTAATCATCGCCCTATCCTTTTGGATGGTGCTTGACCAACAAGGATTTGTGGTCGTAACTTGGTTCCCATCAATCGTTGGCTTAATCGCAGGGATCATCATGGGAGACATCGGAACTGCCATGGTGATTGCAGGAACCTTTCAACTCATGTCCTTAGGTGTTGCCAATATCGGAGGGTCATCTGTCCCTAACTATGGTCTTGCTACCGTGATTGGCGTCTATGTGGCAATCAGAACGACACATGATCTTGAACACGCCAAGGCTGTTGCTTTAGCAGTCGGTGTGCCAGTTGGGATGCTCGGTATCCAACTAGATGTTATCGCTAAAATCTTGTGTACTTCAGTGACGCACGCAGCACAAAAAGCTATGAATGCTGGCAAGTATGCCAAAATGAATCGCATCCTTTGGATTGGCCCACTGATTTTCGGCCTCTCAACAGCCCTACCAACAGCTCTTTTCATTATCTTTGGTGATAAAATTGTCAAGCTAATTTTGGAAGTTCTACCAGTTTGGTTTATCAACGGTTTAACCACTGCGGGTGGTTTGCTCCCAATCGTCGGGATTGCGTTATTGATGCAATTCATGCCTGTTAAGAAATATCTGACTTTCCTGATTATCGGGTTTGTGGTTTCAGCCTACCTGAACATGCCAATCCTAGGAATTTCACTTCTCGTTTTTGCCTTTGCTTACCATTTCTTTACGACAAAAATGAATGAACCCACAGCGACTGCCACAAATGGCGCAGGACAAGTAGAAGAAGGAGATGATTTCGATGAGTAATGAGCTTAAAACAACAGAAAAGTTGACCAAAAAAGATATTAACAATGCGGCATTGCGCTATATGTTTATGGCCTGCAATACCTTTAATTATGAAAATCAACAAGGCCTTGCGTAAAATACATCCAGATGACAAAGATTATCAAGCATCTTTGAACAGCCATTTTAACTATTTTAATACAACAACACCGATGGCCAATGTCTTGCTGGGTGCCTCACTTGCTATGGAAGAGGCAGATGGTGCTGAGGCCATTGATACGGTTCAAAACTTTAAAACGGGTATGATGGGACCTCTGGCTGGTGTCGGCGATACCTTGATCTGGGTGCTCTATCCAACCATTATGGGTTCTATTTCAGGCTACATGGGTTTGCAAGGCAATCCAATTGGTGCCATTATTTGGTTAGTTTGTAACTTCTTATTCCTACTCTTTCGTTTTAAGCTCTTCCATATCGGTCACACATCTGGGATTAAATTAGTCACAGCACTTGGTGATAAACTGAGTGTCTTTACCGAAGCAGCATCCATCATGGGTTTGACGGTTGTTGGAGCCTTGATTCCATCAGTTGTCCAGGTCAATGTCCCGATTACCTTCAAAACAGGTAAGGTAAAATTGCCGATTCAAAGTGAGATTTTGGATAAAATCATGCCAGCCTTGATTCCTGCTGTCTTGACCTTTGTCATTTACAAGCTCATTGCCTCTAAAAAATTCAGTACAACGCAAATTATCTTTATCATTATTGCTTTTGCACTGGTTTGTTCGTTCTTTGGTATTTTAGGAGTATAAAATGGTCAAAAGAAAAATCATTATTGCCAGCCATAACAAATTGGCATTTGGTATGAAAGAAACCTTAGGCTATATCACAGGTGATGTAAGCCATGTCGTTGAAATTTCAGCTTACTTGGATAATACACCGGTAGATGAAGCAATTAAAGCCTCGCTTGCGGATGTTTCAGCAGATGATGAAGTGATTATCTTGACAGATCTTCTCGGTGGATCTGTCAACCAAGCCTTCTTTCCCTACCTTAATCACGAGCATTTTCATGTGATTACGGGGATGAATTTACCAGTGTTAATGTCCCTTGCCTTGCAACCAACGAATACCTATCTAGATGCTGCGACCATTCACCAAGCGATTGCTGAAGCACGGGAACAGTTAATTTATGTCAATGATTTTGTCGCAGCGATGGCTGTTGATGATGACGATGACGAATAAAGATGAATAATAAGTGAAAAAGAGGTGTAAAATGTCTGGAAAATGGTGGAAAAAATCAGTCGTCTATCAAGTCTATCCCCAGTCCTTCAAGGATACGACTGGCTCAGGCATGGGAGACTTAAATGGGATTATTGAGAAGTTGTCTTATCTAAGTCAGCTGGGTATTGATGTTATTTGGCTCAATCCCATTTATCAATCGCCTTTAGTTGATAATGGCTATGATATTTCGGATTATCTTGCGATCAATCCTGAATATGGTAGTTTGTCCGACTTTAAAACGTTGCTTGCAAAAGCACACGAATTGGGCATAAAAATTATCATGGATTTGGTTGTAAATCACACGAGTGATCAGCACGACTGGTTTAAGCAATCTTGTGAGCGTCTGGACAATGAGTTTTCGGATTTTTATATCTGGAAAGATCCTTTGCCGGATGGGTCTGAACCGACAAACTGGGGCTCGACTTTTGGTGGATCAGCTTGGGAATATGTCGAAAGTCGCGGCCAATACTACCTGCATTTATTTGCCAAAGAACAGCCAGATCTTAACTGGGAAAATCCAAAAGTGCGGCAAAAAATTTATGAGATGATGACGGTTTGGTTTGACTTGGGGATTGATGGCTTTCGCATGGATGTCATCAGCCTGATTTCAAAACGTCAGGACTATCCAGATGCACCAGATGATGCGGTTTATACCAAGTCTTATTATATTGGCGCGTCAAATGGTCCAAGGGTTCATGAGTTTCTGCATGAAATGCATGAAGAAGTGTTAGGTAAATATGACATTATGACTGTGGGTGAAACGGCCAATACAAACTCTGATCAGGCGATTTTTTATACGGATCCTGCGCGTGAAGAATTGGATATGGTCTTTCATTTCGATCACATGCACCTGGATTACGGTCCCTTTGGTAAGTTTTCGGATGTTCGCTTTAAAATGAGTGATCTACGAGATGTCATGACTGAGTGGCAGGAAAAATTAGCAGGCCGTGGCTGGAACAGTTTGTACTGGTCAAATCACGATCAACCTCGTGCGGTCACACGTTTCGGCAATGATTCGGATGCCTATCGAGAAGTTTCTGCTAAAATGCTTGCGACCTTACTGCACATGATGCAAGGGACGCCTTACATCTATCAAGGGGAAGAGCTAGGTATGCGAAATGTCAAGTTTGACAGCCTTGATCAGTACCGAGATATTGAGACTTTTGCGGTTTATGAGGAAATGCTAGCAGCAGGAGAACCACTTGAGGCTATCCAACGTGCGATTTTTCTAAAATCTCGTGATAATGCTAGGACTCCTTTTCCTTGGGATGGTTCTGAAAAATCTGGTTTTACAACAGGTCAACCCTGGATTGATTTCTCGCCGGATAATACAACTATCAATGCAGCAGCAGCTTTAGCGGATGAAGACTCTGTTTTCTACCATTATCAGAAATTAATCGCCTTGCGTCGAAAGTATGATGTGGTGAGTGATGGTCACTATGAGCTGATTAATGCGACTGATTCTGACGTTTATGGCTATATGAGAACCTTAGGAGATGACAAACTTATCGTGATTTGTTCATTTAGTGATCATAAAGTAACCTATCAGGTACCCGATGATCTGTTTGGTGCTAAGTTACTATTGTCTAATTATGCTGATAGCGCTGAGGTTCTAGGAACGTTAGAACTAAAACCTTATGAGGCCTTGATTTACCTGAAATAACAAAAAAGCTGACGTTTATAGGGTCAGCTTTTTATTATTCATCGTATAAAATAAATTCGCGATATTTGCGCGTGACGATATCTAAAATCAGCGTTAGACCTACCATAGAGCTTTGTACTTCATCGTTTGGAGAGGGGATGTCATTTGCCTCAAAGAACATGGGGAAGGTAGCGTGGTTAGATAGGAAATTTTTACCAAATCGCGTAAATGAAGCGATTGGAATTTCTTTGAAGGATAGATTTCGAACAGAATCCTTGATGATAGGTGTCTCACCAGATAGAGAGGTAAAGACAATCAAATCATCAGGTGACATGGACTTGATCGACAAGGCCAGATTGGTCTCACCTGAAATCAGCATATTACTGCGACCATTGACCATCAAGTCTTTTGAAAATTCTTTGGTGTAATTATTTTGTGAAAAACCTGTTGCGAAGAGGTAAATCATGCGGGCATTTTTGAGCTTGGATAGAAATGGCTGGAAGTTAGTCTGCTCACTATAGTTGAGCATATGGCTAAGCCCTTGCTTCAGATCACCCATTAAATCCATTGGCTCTAGCATAGGGGTGATGGGAGAATGTTGCAAGGTATGCTTCATATCTGAAAAGCCATTAAAGCCTAGTTTTTTGGCGAGTCGCAAAACGGAACTCTTAGAGGATAAGAGAAGTGTGCCGAGTTTGACAATACCAATCTGCGACACGAGTTCGCGATTGTTGAGAATGTAGCGTGTCATTTCTTGTTCAGCTTCTGTTAACTCATCATAATGTAGCTTAACGCTTGTTTCAAAATCGTGCATGACTGTCCTTTCTACGATTCCACTTCGTGAAATCTTGAAACTTGACCTACGCTAGCGCTTCGCCCGAGTATGGTCATTTGCGAACTTTGGTTCGCTCAAGGTGTTTCAGTTTAAACTATTATACCAAAAAAAGTGGATTAAATTTTCTATTTTTGAAATAAATGATAGTTTTTGGAAGAAAAAAGAATAAAATGATTATTTTTGATAGTTTTTGATAGAAAATGCTTGACAATGATTTGTTTTGCTTGTATAATTAACCTGTAAACGGTTACAGTAGTTTTTAAACCCAAATACCCAAAGGTATGTATTGCTGAATCGCTAGGAGAACGACCATGCTAAAAAATGCTAGAAAACAAAAGATTTTAGACCTTGTGAATCAAAAAGGTTATGTGACTTTGGAGTTGTTGGCACAAGCATTGGACACGAGTGAATCAACGGTTAGACGTGATTTAACAGAGTTGGATACCAGTCATCAACTCAAACGTGTTCATGGTGGTGCGGAAAGTTTGCTCAACCTGCGCTATGAAGAAGGTGTGGCTGAAAAATCAGTCAAAAACGTGCAGGCCAAGCAAATTATTGCACAACGGGCAGTCAGCCAGCTCAACAATGGCGATGTCATTTTCATGGATGCAGGAACAACTGTCGCTATGATGACAGATTATCTTTCAGAAGTTGACAACATTACTGTTGTTACCAACTCAGTCCACACCGCCTCAACGCTGATGGATAAAAAAATCAAGACGATTATTATCGGTGGTGCAATCAAGCCAACGACAGAAGCTGTTACTGGTAACTTCGCGATTCAGCAGTTAGTCACCTTTAACTTTAGCAAGGCCTTCATCGGGGCGAATGGGATTTCACGTGATGGTGGGATTACAACACCAGATGAAGAAGAAGCAACGATTAAACGCTTAGTTTTGCGCCAGGCCAAAAAGAAATATATCTTAGCCGACAGTTCAAAACTCGGTCAGATCTATTTTGCCAAAATCGCAGAATTTGATGACAAGATTGACATTATTACGGAGGAAATTCATGATTTACACAGTAACACTTAACCCATCCATCGACTTTTTGGTGAGACTACCAGAATTCAAGGTTGGTGAGGTTAACCGCATGACCAGCGACGATAAGTTTCCTGGTGGCAAAGGGATCAACGTTTCACGTATCCTGGCTCGCCTTGATTCACACTCAACAGCTCTAGGTTTTCTTGGCGGCTTCACCGGCGCTTTCATCAAGGAAAAACTAGAAGCAGAAGATATTCAAACAGATTTTGTCAAAATCGCATCAGATACGCGCATTAATGTCAAAATTAAATCCAGTATCGAAAGCGAGATCAATGGTGCAGGACCAAAAATTTCAGCAGCAGAACGAGATGCCTTCTTCGCTAAACTTGATGTTTTGTCCGCAGAAGACATCGTTGTCCTTGCTGGCTCAGCACCTGCTAGCCTAGGACAAGATTTCTACCTCGACGTCATCAACAAAATCAAAGCCCAAGGTGCGGAATTTGTGATAGACATCGAAGGGGATGTCTTGGTTAAATCTTTGGCCAATCGCCCACTGGTTGTGAAACCTAACAATCATGAGCTAGGTGCCATCTACGGTGTCGAGTTTGACGGTGTAGATGATTTAATTCCGTATGGTCACAAGTTATTGGCTGATGGCGCACAATACGCCATGATTTCGATGGCTGGTGACGGTGCACTCTTATTTGCGGATGGCAAAACTTACTTTGCCAAAGCGATTAAAGGTACGGTAAAAAATTCTGTTGGTGCTGGCGACTCGATGATTGCTGGCTTTGTCGGAGAATTTGCTAAGTCACATGATGCGGTCAAAGCTTTCCGTCAAGGCGTTGCCTGTGGTACGGCAACAGCTTTCTCAGATGACTTGGCATCAACAACATTTATCCAAGAAATCGCTGACCAAGTGGTCATTGAAGAACGTTAATTCACTTATTTTATATTTAGGAAGGTTTTCTTATGAAAATTCAAGACTTATTGCAAAAAAATGCGATGATCTTATCGCTCAACGCGACAAATAAAGCAGATGCCATCTCTGAAATGGTCCAAAAACTTGTTGACACAGGCTATGTTACTGACTTTGATACATTCAAAGACGGTATCTTAGCGCGTGAAGCATTGACAACAACGGGCCTTGGTGAAGGTATCGCAATGCCTCACAGCAAAAATGCTGCAGTTAAAGAAGCAGTCGTGCTCTTTGCGAAGAAAGATGGCGGACTAGACTATGAATCACTAGATGGTCAACCCACTGATTTATTCTTTATGATTGCAGCACCGGATGGGGCTAACGATACACATTTAGCAGCACTTGCTGAATTGTCTAAGTACCTCATGAAAGACGGATTTGCGGATTCACTTCGGACAACAACAACACCTGATCAAGTCTTGGCAACTTTTAACGCTGCTGAAGCAGCAACAGTTGAAGAAGCCGTTGCTGAAATCAACAATGACGAAGACTTCGTCGTTGCGGTGACAGCTTGTACGACAGGTATCGCCCACACTTACATGGCTGAAGAAGCCCTTAAAAAACAAGCTAAAGAGCTTGGTGTGGCGATTAAAGTTGAAACAAACGGTGCGTCTGGTATCGGTAACAAACTGACAGCAGAAGATATCAAAAAAGCTAAAGGCGTGATTATCGCAGCTGATAAAGCAGTTGAAATGGATCGTTTCGATGGCAAACCATTGATCTTGAAACCAGTTGCGGCTGGGATTCGTGAACCTGAAAACTTGATCAAAGAAGCCCTTTCTGGTAACCTGCCAACTTACAAATCAACTGGCCAAGCCCAAGAAAATGAGTCTGATGAAAAACTCAGCATCGGGAAAGCCTTCTACAAACACTTGATGAGTGGTGTCTCAAGCATGCTCCCATTCGTTATCGGTGGTGGTATCGCGATTGCGATTGCCTTCCTCATTGATAATGCCATGGGTGTACCAAAAGACCAACTCAGCAACCTCGGTAGCTACCATGAATTAGCATCAGTCTTCAAACAACTTGGAGGCGCTGCCTTCGGCTTCATGCTGCCAATCCTTGCGGGTTACATCGCCTACTCAATCGCTGAAAAACCAGGTTTAGTAGCAGGTTTTGTTGCTGGTGCGATTGCGTCAAATGGTCTTGCCTTCGGTAAAGTACCTTTTGCCAGTGGTGGTGAGAAAACATTAGCTCTGGCTGGTGTACCGTCTGGTTTCCTAGGCGCGCTTGTCGGTGGTTTCTTAGCCGGTGGTGTCATCATCTTACTTAAAAAAGTCTTTGCTAACGTGCCACGTTCGCTTAACGGTATTGTTTCGATTTTGATCTACCCAGTATTTGGTGTTTTAATTACTGGTTTCCTCATGCTCTTTGTTAACATCCCAATGGCAGCCATCAACAGTGGCTTGACAAACTTCTTGAACAGCTTGTCAGGAGCCAATGCCATCTTGCTTGGTGCCTTACTTGGTGGTATGATGGCCATTGATATGGGTGGACCATTCAATAAAACAGCTTATGTCTTCGGTACAGGAACACTTGCAGCAACTGTTGCTTCTGGTGGTTCAGTCGTCATGGCAGCAGTTATGGCTGGTGGTATGGTACCGCCACTCGCAGTCTTTGTTGCGACATTGCTCTTTAAAAACAAATTCACAAAAGAAGAACAAGATTCAGGTTTGACAAATATCGTCATGGGTCTTTCATTCATCACTGAAGGTGCGATTCCATTTGGTGCAGCTGACCCTGCGCGTGCGATTCCGTCATTTATCCTTGGTTCTGCTGTAACAGGTGGTCTCGTAGGTGCGCTTGGGATCAAACTCATGGCACCACACGGTGGTATCTTCGTTATCGCTTTGACAAGTAACCCAGTAATGTACTTGGTAGCAGTCGCTATCGGTGCAGTCATCTCAGGTGTTGTCTTCGGTGCTCTTCGTAAAGCAAAATAAGTTTCAAACTTATTCTAAGTTTTTATCAAGAAAAGAACGTCTATTGTAGGCGTTCTTTTTGCTTCTATATTCAAAAATAGTATAGAGTGGCCATACAAAATAAAACCTGATGACAAATCACTGTCATCAGGTTTTATATGATTTCGGTTTATTTCATTGTTGGGAAAAGCAGTACATCACGGATAGATTGCGCACCGGTCAAAAGCATAACCAGACGGTCAATCCCAATACCAAGTCCACCAGTTGGTGGCATACCGTATTCTAATGATTCAACGAAGTCGTAGTCAACGCCTGTTGCTTCGTCATCCCCGTTTGCTGCATCGCTCGCTTGTTTTTCAAAACGTTCTAGCTGGTCAATCGGGTCATTCAATTCTGTAAAGGCATTACCAAATTCACGACCTACGATGAAGAGTTCGAAACGGTCAGTGAAGCGGCCGTCCTCTGGGTTCTTCTTAGCCAGTGGTGAGATGTCTACCGGATGTCCATAGACGAATGTCGGTTGGGTCAAGGTTGCTTCGACATATTTCTCGAAAAATTCATTGACGATGTGGCCCCAGCGGAAATGAGGCTCAACTTTGATGTCGTGTGTTTCAGCGACTTTAACAGCTTCGTCGAAATCAACGATGTCAAAGAAGTTGACGCCTGTTTTTTCATTGATGGCATCAACCATGTGGATGCGTTTGAAACTGTCCGCAAGGTTGATCGTTTGCTCATCATATTCAACGACGTCTTTACCAACAGCTGCTTTGGCAACGTGTTGGATGAGGCCTTCTGTCAAGTCCATGACGTCGGTGTAGTCTGTGTAGGCGGTGTAGACTTCGAGCATGGTGAACTCAGGATTATGGGTTGTATCCATGCCTTCGTTTCGGAAAACACGACCGATTTCGTAGACTTTTTCCATGCCGCCGACGATAAGGCGTTTAAGATGAAGCTCAAGCGCAATACGAAGTACCATGTCGATGTCTTGCGCGTTGTGATGCGTGATGAATGGTTTTGCGGCAGCACCACTGGCTTCGTTGTGAAGAACGGGTGTTTCAACTTCAAGGTAGTCTTGGCTGTCGAGATAGCGACGGACTTCTGAGATGATTTTGCTACGTGTGACAAAACGCTCAAAACTTTCGCGGTTAGAAATCAGGTCCAGGTAGCGTTTACGATATTTGGTTTCAGTATCTGTCAAGCCATGATATTTTTCTGGCAATGGACGTAGGGATTTAGATAGAAAAGTAATCTTATCCGCTTTGATAGACAACTCACCCATGTCTGTCCGCATGACTTCACCTTCAATACCGTAGAAGTCGCCAAGGTCAGCGTGTTTGAAAATATCGTAGGCTTCGTCGCCGACGTTATCCTTGCGGACATAGATTTGGATTTGGCCTTCGCGGTCTTGGATGTGGGCGAAAGAGACTTTACCTTTACCACGTTTGGTCATAATCCGACCAGCAATCGTTGCACGTTCAGCAAGTTCATGCAAGTCCTCTTTAGACTTATCAGCGTATTTGGCATTGAGGGTAGCTGAGTTAGCATCGCGTTCAAAACGTTTACCAAATGGATCAAGTCCAGCTTCGCGAAGTGTTTCTAATTTCTCACGGCGGACTAGCATTTGGTCGTTTAATTCTACTGTATTGTCATCAGTCATTTTTTTCTCCCATTTAAAAGTTCATTGCCTTTATTTTATCATATTATAGTAGATTTGTGTAGTTAGTGGCGCGAAATGATTTTCATTCTAAACAATAGATAACTAATGTTAGCGCTTGCATCGTGTTATTTTTTATGGCAAAATATAAAAGTAAGAAAGTTGAAGATGGTGGCTATCTTTGAAATGGAGGTGATGCTTATGCAAGTAAGTGTTCAAATCTATAGAAAGGAGATGCTTATTTGTCAGCATTAGAGACGATTGAACTTTTATTAGGCTTTGGTATGTTTATCATTGCGCTGATTCAGTTGATCGTTAATTTGCTAAAAAACGACAAAAAATAACCAGTCTTTTAACTTTGATAGGTTGACTGGTTACATTTATACATTAACCTGCCACCGTCTTATACGGTCTTACAGGAAGAGCTTGTTAGCGCAAGCTCTTTTTATACCTTCATTATATCAGTGCCCTGTTTTCTTGTCAAGGCAAACCTAGGTCTGCTGCGTTCAGGTCAATATTTGGCTAAAAAGGCAGCGACCTTGGCATAATATCCGGCCTTATCCGTCTCGAGAGCCTTAGCGTGCTTGGCCCCCTTGACGATGAATTTTTCGCGTGGGCCTTTCGTTGCAGCATAGTTTTGATCCACCATGGTCGTCGGCACAAAATCATCCGCATCGCCGTGGATGAAGAGGACCGGCAGTTTGTTGTGGGCGAGCGCCTTGACAGAGCTGGCACCAGCCTCACCATAGGCGAATCCTGCGCGGACTTTAGAGAGCGCCGACACCTCATAGAGCAGCGGAAAGGCTGGCAAGTTGTACATATCCTTGGCTTGGAAAGTCAGCTCATCCCAGACCGAGCTGTAGCCGCAGTCCTCGATGATGTTCACCACGTTCTTTGGCAAATCTTGACCGGACGCCATCATCACAGTGGCTGCGCCCATAGAAAGACCAAAGTAGGTAATCTCAGACTTAGGGTTGGTCTTGATCAGTTGATTTGTCCATTTGATGAGGTCGCGTTTGTCCGTCACCCCATAGCCGATCAAGGTTCCGTCAGACGCCCCATGTGCGCGGTTGTCAGGCATGAGTACGTTATAGCCAAGCTTATGGAAAAGCATGCCGTAAGCTGCCATTTGCTCCTTGCTACCGTTGAAACCATGCACCACAATGACAGTTTTATCTGTTTTGTTTTCAGCTGGCACATACCAAGCTTTGAGATTTAAACCGTCATTTTTCAGTGACAAGTTTTCTTTGTCTAGCTTGAGAAAATCTTTCTCATCCTGATAAACGGGAGAAGACTTAGGTGTTGCAGCATGACTGATAAAGGATTTATCGCCACGAACCTGCGCCACATGGAAGAAGTAAAAGCTAGCACCGATTGAAGCGATGGCTAGGAAGACGATGATACTAGCGATTATTTTATAGAATGTTTTCATTTTTATCATTGTTATATTGTAACAAAAAATGAGGCATTGGTCTTGTTTTTGGGCTGGAATATGTGGTGTTCAATGATCGTTTTATGAATAAAAATAATGAAAACCGCTCAATTAGGGCGATTTTTTTAGTTATAAAGAACAAAAATGAAAAAATATACAAAAAACCGCTTGACAAATGTATTTTTATGCAGTAAACTGTATATATAATCAAAAAACAAAGAAAATTGAGGACCTATATATGTCAAAAGAAAAAATTGTACTCGCTTATTCAGGTGGTTTAGATACATCGGTTGCTATCAAATGGCTCGTTGATGAAGGCTATGATGTTGTTGCAGCTTGTTTAGACGTTGGCGAAGGCAAGGACCTCGACTTCATCAAAGAAAAAGCCTTGACCGTTGGTGCGAGTGAGTCATACGTGATCAACGCCAAAGAAGATTTCACCCATAACTATGTCGGTTACGCCATCAAAGGTAACCTCATGTATGAGCAAAAATATCCACTCGTTTCGGCCTTGTCTCGGCCATTGATCTCAAAAGCCTTGGTTGAAGTGGCGTGTGAAACAGGTGCAGCCGGCATCGCCCATGGTTGTACAGGTAAAGGGAATGACCAAGTTCGTTTTGAAGTGGCCATTCATTCACTTGCCCCTGATTTGAAAGTGTTAGCGCCCGTTCGGGAATGGAAATGGTCACGTGAAGCAGAGATTGAATATGCTAAAAAGAACGGCATCCCTGTACCCGCAGACCTTGACAATCCATACTCAATCGACATGAACCTTTGGGGACGTGCGATCGAAGCGGGAATCCTCGAAAACCCATGGAACGAGTGTCCAGAAGACGCTTTCTTCATGACAACATCTATCGAAAATGCACCAGATGAAGCTGAATTCATCGAATTGACTTTTGAAAAAGGCATCCCAGTTGCGCTCAATGGTCAAGAGTTGCCATTGTACCAACTTATCAATGATGTCAATGTGATTGCAGGTAAACATGGCATCGGCCGGATCGACCACGTAGAGAACCGTCTGGTTGGGATCAAATCACGTGAAATCTATGAATGTCCAGGTGCAACAGTGATTCTGAAAGCCCATAAAGACATTGAAGACATCACCTTTGTTCGTGAAGTATCACATTTCAAACCCGTCATCGAAAACGAACTCTCAAACACGATCTACAATGGTCTCTGGTTTAATCCAGCAACGGATGCCCTCAAAGCATACATCGACAGCACACAGGAAGTTGTCAATGGGACAGTGAAAGTGAAACTTTATAAAGGCAACGCCATATGTATCGGACGGAAATCACCTAACTCACTTTACGATGAAAACTTGGCAACTTACACATCAGCTGATGAATTTGACCAAGATGCAGCAGTTGGCTTCATTAAACTTTGGGGCCTACCATCACAAGTTAATGCTCAAGTTTGGGATAAACTTGACAAAGAAAAATAAGTTAGTTATCAAATAAACCAAGTCGGAGAACTGGATTTGAGACACTATGCTTAATTGAGTATCAACCAATAATTGCTACAGAGATAGCGCTTGGTCTGGTTAAGAAATTCCGTGAGATTTCACCACCTAGAAATTAAAAGTAAACAGAGAGTTGCAATTTCGCTTGAAGGCGCTAGACTAGGCGCTTTTTTGATATAATGAACTAACGGTATCAATCAAGATGTTAAATCTAATTGCGGTGGTTGAAAATCTGTTGATTTACTACCAAAAAGTGATTCTTTTGGTAAAACAATACGAAATCGGTAAAAAACTACCATAATTAAAATCACTAAAAATCCGCTGATTAACAGCGACCAATATAAACTAAGGGAGAACAACATGGCAAAACTATGGGGCGGTAGATTTGAAGAAGGCCTAGATAAGAAAACTGAAGCTTTTGGGGCGTCGATTACTTTTGATCAAAAAATGGCACGCCAAGACTTAAAAGGTAGCCTTGCACATGTGACCATGCTCGCCTCAACAGGAATTTTAACAGCTGAGGAAGCTGAACAAATCAAGGCAGGCATTCAAAAAGTCGAAGCGAAATACGAAGCAGGCGAAATCGAATTTAAAATAGAAAACGAAGATATTCATATGAATATGGAAACTTATCTGCATGCTGAAATCGGACCAGTCGCAGGTAAACTTCATACCGCTCGTTCGCGTAACGACCAAGTCGCAACGGATATGCACCTGTGGATGAAAGATACCTTATCAGAAACCATGGATAAATTGCAGAACTTGCGTGAAGTCATTGTGACCTTGGCTTCAGAACATGTCGAAACGATCATGCCAGGTTATACACACTTGCAGCATGCGCAGCCGATTTCATTCGGTCATCATCTCATGGCCTACTATAGTATGCTAACCCGCGATTTTGATCGTTTTGCGTTTAACATGAAACACTCTGATATTTCGCCGCTAGGGGCGGCGGCACTTGCTGGCACAACTTTCCCTATTGACCGGAAGGAAACGGCGGCACTCATGGGCTTTAGCGATGTTTATGTGAACTCGATGGATGCGGTCAGTGATCGTGATTTCATCCTGGAATTTCTCAGCAATGCCAGCATTCTCATGATGCACCTATCGCGTTTTTGCGAGGAGCTGATCCTTTGGTGCAGCAATGAGTTTCAGTTTGTGACCTTGTCAGATGCTTTTTCAACGGGATCGTCGATCATGCCACAGAAGAAAAATCCTGATATGGCTGAGCTGATCCGTGGCAAGTCTGGTCGGGTTTATGGCAATCTCTTTGGTTTGCTCACGGTCATGAAATCTCTGCCTTTGGCCTATAACAAGGATTTGCAGGAAGATAAGGAAGGCATGTTTGATACGGCAGACACGATTTTGACCAGCCTTGATGTTATGGCGGGGATGCTGTCGACGCTTTCGGTCAATGAAAGCATCATGGCTGAGTCAACTGAAAAAGATTTTTCAAACGCTACAGAACTTGCCGACTATCTGGCTGCTAAGGGGCTGCCTTTCCGTCAAGCTCATGAAATCGTTGGGGAAATGGTGCTAGAATGTACGAAGGCGGGTTATTACTTGCAAGATGTGCCATTGACGCGCTACCAAGAAGTATCGACCTTAATCGACTCGGACATCTATGAGACTTTGAAGTCGCGGACTGCTGTTCAACGCCGTAATTCTTATGGTGGGACAGGCTTTGAGCAAGTTAAGATGCAAATTGATTTAGCCAAGGATGCTTTAAATCAATCGGATTCTGAAAAAGGATAAGCTAGTCAGTTTCAATCGAATATAATAGAAATGTACCTTTGAAATGGTGCATTTTTTGCATATTTGTGGTAAAATTGATTAGATAAATTACCGTAGGAGAAACCATTTTGGCAATCAAAAAAGCTTTACGAATTAAGAAAAAGATTGATTTTGATAAAATTTTTTCTGCCAGAAAATCAACGGCGAATAAAAAATTCGTCGTCTACCAATTGCCTTCGGAAACGACACATTTTAGAGCAGCGATTTCAGTGAGTAAGAAGTTAGGCAATGCTGTCACCCGAAATCGCGTGAAACGTCTCGTCCGGCATGCCTTGATGCCACTTTCGAACAATTTATCAACGACAGACTTTGTCATTGTCTGTCGAAAAGGTGTTGAAAGTTTGTCCTTTGATGAGGTGCAAAAAAATCTGACGCATGTTTTGAAGGTAGCAAAAATTTATCAAAAAACAGAAACATAGTTAGTATCATTTTTAGGAATATTGTTAATAGAAAAGGAAAATTGTGAAGAAAAAACTTAAATTAGTCGCCTTATCAGGATTAGCAATCCTTGTTTTAACAGGCTGTGGTCGAACAGATATTACAGGACAGTCAAGTGGCCTTTGGGAGCAATTCGTTTACGGCTTTGCTCAAATCATTCATTTCCTCTCGTTCGGTGGCCTAGTCGGTCTAGGAATCATTTTATTTACGCTAATCATCAAAACGCTCTTATTACCTTTGATGCACGTGCAAACGAAATCAACGCGTAAAATGCAAGAAGTACAGCCTGAATTGAAAAAAATTCAAGCACAATACCCAGGTAAAGATGCGGAAAGTAAGCGCATCGTTGCTGAAAAAACACAGGAACTTTATGCCGAAAATGGTGTCAATCCTTATATGGGCTGTTTGCCATTGCTTGTACAAATGCCGATTCTTTGGGCTTTGTATCAGGCTATTACCCGTGTTGATTTTTTGCGCGACGGACATTTTCTTTGGTTTGACATTTCGGGTCATGACCCTTACTTTGTCCTACCTATTCTTGCCGCCCTCTTCACTTTTGCTAGCTCATGGTTGACCATGAAAGCAGCGCCTGAGAAGAACGCCATGACGACCAGCATGACTTATGTCATGCCGATTCTCATCTTTGTGATGGGGGTTAGCGTCGCAGCCGGTGTCGCCCTTTACTGGACCGTCTCAAATGCCTACCAAGTCTTCCAAACCTTGCTTTTGAACAATCCGTTCAAGCTTCAAGAAGAACGTGACGCCAAGGCGAACGCAGAAAAAAATAAAGAAAAAGCCCGTCAAAAGGCATTAGCAAAAGCTAAGAAGAAAAAATGAGTTAAGATTTAAAGTGATACAGCAAGGCTTGCTGTGAGCAATCAGAAAAGTTAAGCAATATTAAAGTAGTACTTAAGTAATACCTTATAAAGGAGTAGTTAACGAGATGGCTATTTTTACAGGAAATACAGTAGATGAAGCGATTGAACGCGGGTTGAAAAAACTCGGTGTCAAACGTGAAAATGTCCATATTCAAATCGAACAAAAAGATAAAAAAGGCTTTTTAGGCATTGGGAAGAAACGGGCTCGCGTTAACATTGATGCGATTCATGAAGAAACAGTCCGTCAGGCTGACCGCCTAGCAACTCGGGGGCTAGATGCTGAGTTTATCGCAGACTCACCTAAAGTTCAATCCGCTATGGAAGCGACGCTTGAATTGTCACAAGTGGTTAAGGCAGTTAAAGCTGCTGAAAAAGCCAGCACAGGTGATTTAAGCCAAGAAGATAAAGATGCGATTATTGAAGAAGCTAAAAATGAAATTGCTGAAAGAAAATTGATCGACCTCGAAGGGGATATTGGTCCTGCAGCCGAAGCTGAAACTCTGACGCAAAATCAAAGTAAAGTCATCAAAGAAGTTTCAAAATACTTGACCCTAATTACACAAGATATGGGTGTGCCTGCATCAGTTTCAGCCCAAAATGATGGTAATCTAATTATTTTCAACCTCAAATCGACACAAGATGGTTTATTGATCGGCAAGCATGGCAAAATTCTTCAGGCCTTGCAAGTTCTAGCTAAGGCTTATGCTAATAGTTTGATGGAAGAACGTGTCATTCTAGCGATTAATGTTGGGGATTATCACGAAAAACGTAAAGTCTATATCACGAGCCTTGCCCATCATGCAGCTAAGCGTGCACGTAATGGCGAAACGGTTTATATCAATGATTTACAAAGTAACGAACGTAAAATCGTTCATGCCATTATTTCTCGGGAACCAGGCGTTAACAGCCGTTCTATCGGACGCGATAGTGGTCGATATATCATTGTCACAAAAGAAAATTGAGATAAAACTTTAGAATACCTTGACAAATATCGATAAAAACGATAGAATATTATGGTATGTTTAGTAACTGATCAAAAGCCTAGGCTAGACATAAGATCGCCGGTTTACCGGTTATCAAAAATTCTGTACAGGAGGAAGAAACATCATGAAACGCACTTTTCAACCAAGTAAACGTAAACGTCAAAAAACACACGGTTTCCGTAAACGTATGTCTACTAAAAACGGCCGTCGTGTCGTTGCTAGCCGTCGTCGTAAAGGACGCGCAGTTTTGACTGCATAAAATACGATAAAAAGAACATAGTTACTCGAGCCTATGTTTTTTTTGTTGTCTTTTTAGGTTTAAGGCTAGATTGTGACTCGATTTGAAAGTAGAACTTTTTAAATAAACTTAATAGAATTAAAAGATATATAGTTTTTGTGAGCATATTTACTTGACTTCTGTTACAATGGTATTGGAAACGATTACACATAAAGAAAGGCTCTTACTATGAAAAAAATTCAAATCGCCAATACGGACATGACGGCTAGCCAAATCATTTTAGGGTGTATGCGAATCAACGAAGCAGGTAAAAATCCTGTTGAGACGATTCAGACAGCCTATGATCATGGCATTAACTTCTTTGATCATGCTGATATCTATGGTGCTGGTGAATGTGAAACGATTTTCGCTCAAGCGTTGAAAGAAACCAGTATCTCACGTTCAGACATTTATCTGCAATCTAAAGTTGGGATTAAACCAGGGATTGCTTTTGACTTTTCAAAACAACATATTATTGAAGCGGTAGAAGGCTCATTAAAACGTCTAGATACTGATTATCTCGATGCACTCCTTTTACACCGGCCAGATACTTTGGTTGAGCCTGAAGAAGTTGCGGAAGCTTTTTCTCAGCTTGAAAAAGCTGGAAAAGTTCGTGCTTTTGGCGTATCCAATCAAAATCCAGGTCAGATTGAACTCCTGAAAACGGCAGTCAAACAGCCACTCAATATCAATCAACTTCAATTTGGTCTTAAACACACGGGTATGATTGATGCTGGTATCAATGTTAATATGGAAAATCAAGCTGGTCTAGTTCGTGATGGAGGTATTCTAGAGTACTCACGCATTCATGATATGACAATCCAAGCTTGGTCTCCTTTCCAATATGGCTTCTTCGAAGGTGTCTTTGTGGGGAATACCGAAAAATTCCCTGAGCTTAACGCTAGATTGCTGGAGCTTGCGGATCAATACAAGGTGACGCCATCAGGTATCGCTGCTGCCTTCATCAATCGCCACCCAGCTAAGATGCAAACGATTCTTGGTACCATGACACCATCTCGGATTATTGAGGCGACAGAGGCTGCTGATATCGTCTTAACACGTGAAGAATGGTATAGCTTATACATGGCAGCAGGGAATATCTTGCCATAAGACTAGAAAATGCTAGAGGATTTCCGGTATAAAGGGAAAAATCAGCATTTTCTTTATTTTACAGTAAGATAAATCGTTAAAACGATGACTATTGTTTGAATTTTAAGCAAAAATAACTTATAATGAAACTAACTCAATAAAATACAGAAGTGAGGTGACAGATATGAGTTTTACAGATGAAACGGTTCGTTTCGAGTTTGATGACTCGAGCAAAAAAGAAATTGGCGAAACACTTGTCAGTGTCTACAAGTCTCTCGGTGAAAAAGGATACAATCCGATTAACCAAATGGTCGGTTATGTCTTATCCGGCGATCCAGCTTATATTCCGCGCCATAACGATGCTAGAAACAAAATCCGTCGTTTTGACCGCGATGATATCGTTGAAGAATTAATTAAAAATTACCTTAAGGATCAAGGTGTCGCACTTTGATGCAACGTTTAATGGGATTAGATGTCGGTAGTGTGACTGTCGGCGTAGCCGTAAGCGATTTGTTAGGCTATACAGCTCAGCCTGTTGAGACGATTCGGATCAATGAAGCAAAGGCAGATTATGGGTTTGAACGTTTGGCAGAGCTCGTCAAGGCATATCAACCTGCTAAATTTGTCCTGGGCTTACCTAAGCACATGAACAATGACGAAGGAATTCGAGCGCAAGCTAGTCGCCATTATGGTGATTTGTTGTTTGAAAAATTCGGCATTCCTGTTGACTATCAAGATGAGCGGCTCACAACAGCTCAGGCAGAGAAAATTTTAATTCAAGGCCACACACGTCGTGAAAATCGCAAAAAATATATTGATAAGTTAGCAGCCGTGCTGATTTTACAAAACTATCTTGATAGCCATACTTTATAAACTAGATTACGGAGTAAAAAATGACTGAACATACACACCATCATGACCACGATCACGAACATGAGCAAGAATTTATCACTTTGGTAGATGATCATGGCAATGAAACTTTGTTTGAAATTCTTTTGACAATCGACGGTCAAGAAGAATTTGGTAAAAACTATGTCTTAGTCGTACCAGCTGGTGCGGAAGAAGACGAGAATGGTGAAGTTGAAATCCAAGCTTACGCTTACACACAAAATGAAGATGGTACTGAAGGTGACCTCTTACCAATCCCTGAAGATGCTGATGCAGAATGGGATATGATTGAAGAAGTCTTCAATACTTTTGTTGAAGAACAAGACTAAATCACTAAAAAACTCTGGAAGCACACCTACCTGCAAAACAGGATTGGGTTGGCTTTCAGAGTTTTTTTGGTATTTTAAAAGATAGATAGAGGTTTAGACGTCATTAGCTTCGGCATCAGTCATAATGGTCATATGATCGAGTTTTTTGACATCCGGTAAGAGCAGACTCACGATATTGCCGACAAAGATACTGCCACCAGCAAGGATGAGGAGAGGTGGGATGCCTATCATTTCAGCAAGTGGTGCCGCAAAAATCAAGCCAATGGGACTAGCGAGAGAGATCAAGGCTTGTGTAATGCCCATGACACGTCCAGTTTGACTAGCGGGGAAAGCCTGCTGGATGATTGAAGCAAAGAGTCCATTTGCTGCCATAAAGCCAATACCACCAGGAAGCTGAAGTACGATGAAGAGCCAAAGTCCTTGTCGGTTATCAGGCAATAAGCCCATAAAGGAAAAAGAAATACCGGCTAAAAAATACCACATTACGCCGATCGTTAGTCGTCGTTTGGTCGTAGCGAATAAACCAATGAGCAAACCGCCAAGTAAGGAACCAATCGACCAAAAAACTTCCACTATAGAGGCATCGGAAATCGTGCCGTGAAAATAAGAAGTCGTGATCAAGGGATAAAGTGAGAAAACAGGCCAAGAAAACATCCCGATTAAAGTCGTAATCAGTAAAAAGTGAAAAATACCTTTATGATGCCGGACGAGTTTAAAGCCTTCAGCCAGTTCGTGAAGATAAGAGTTTGGATTTTCCAGGTGATCAAAACTTGGTATTCTCGTTATCAGAACAGTGATGGTCGCAATAATCGCACCAGCAACATCCATGAGCATGATTTGTGAAATAGGCATAAAGCCATAAAAAAAGGCGCCGATAGCTGGTGTAATAATCATTGAAGCACTATTAAAGGCACCGTTTAGACCGCTGATTTTAGGAACAAATGATTCAGGAACAAGTGTTGGGATGATAGATTGGGCGGTAGGTGTTTGGACGGCACCAGCAAGACTTCTGATAAACATGGCGACGCCTAATAACCAAAAAGGTAATGGACCGCCCTGGCCATAAATAGCTAGAATAATCGCGGCAAGTGCCACTAACCAATCGCCTGATAGCAAAAGAATTTTCTTATTTAGGCGATCAATTAAAGGGCCCACCAAGGGCGCAACGATGATGCCAGGAATAAAAGCAATTAACATATACATGGCAAGAAGTGTCGGGCTTTTAGAGATATCGGTAATGTACCAGACCAAAGCGTACTGGGCAATCATACTCGTAAAAAAAGATAATTGTTGCCCGACAAACAGGGTAAAGAAATTATTTTTCCATTTATTTTTCATATACTATAAATTTTATCAAAATATTGCCAAGTCCGGAATATCTTTTATTATTTAAATAAAACAGTTTATATACAGATGAAACGAGGTGAAAAAGATCAGATGTGTCAGGATGGTCCCTGTTAACGTGTTTTATCCGATGTTAAAAAGTGTTCTTGGTTATCGGGATTTAGCTTGACAAATAACCACGGAAGTAGTAAACTAACGTTAGTTTATTAAAAACTAACGAGGTGCATATGACAATCAAAAATAAACTAACGATAATGCGAGAGCAATCTGGCTTTAGTCAAGCAGAGGTCGCCAGAAAAATCGGCGTTTCTAAGCCAACATACTGGGCTTGGGAGAAAGGGAATGCCAAGCCTAAAGCAGAAAGTCTTAAAAAACTGGCAGTATTATATGACATAAATTTGGACGAACTAACGGAAAAAACTAACGAGAAAGTAGCGACACCTATGACAACATTTGAAAAATCTCAAAAACTTGACCATGTTGCTTATGATATTCGGGGCCCAGTCTTGGACGAAGCGAATCGTATGCGGGCGAATGGTGAGAAAATTTTACGTCTCAATACTGGTAATCCAGCTGAATTTGGCTTTACAGCGCCTGATGAAGTGATTCGTGACTTAATCATGAATGCGCGTGATAGTGAGGGCTATTCAGACAGTAAAGGGATCTTTAGCGCGCGTAAAGCGATTATGCAGTATTGCCAAGTCCTAGGTTTTCCAAATGTTGACGTTGATGACATTTACACCGGTAATGGTGTGAGTGAACTCATTTCTATGTCCATGAATGGTCTATTAAACACTGGAGATGAAGTTCTAGTCCCAATGCCAGACTATCCCCTTTGGACGGCATCAATTAGCTTGGCCGGTGGTCATGCGGTGCACTATCTTTGTGATGAATCAGCAGAGTGGTATCCAGATATTGATGATATCAAGTCAAAAATCACGTCTAATACGAAGGCGATTGTCATCATTAATCCTAATAATCCAACAGGTGCTGTTTATCCACGAGAGGTCTTGTTAGACATCGTTGAAATCGCACGTCAGAATGATTTGATTATCTTCTCGGATGAGATTTATGATCGTATCATCATGGATGGCATTAAACATGTCCCAATCGCGACTTTGGCACCAGATTTGTTTGTCGTGACCATGAATGGCTTATCAAAATCACACCGAGTGGCTGGTTTCCGTGTGGGTTGGATGATACTTTCAGGGGATAAGAGACGGGCTCAGGGCTATATTGAAGGCTTAAATATGCTAGCTAATATGCGTTTATGTTCAAATGTGTTGGCACAACAAGTCGTTCAAACATCGTTAGGTGGCACGCAGTCTGTTGATGAGTTATTGCTACCAGGTGGTCGTATCTATGAACAACGCGAATTTATCTATAAAGCTATGAATGAAATTCCAGGGATTTCAGCGGTGAAACCTAAGGCAGCTTTCTATATCTTTCCTAAAATCGATACAGCTATGTATAATATTCATGATGATGAACAATTTGTTTTAGATTTTCTCAAACAAGAAAAAGTCATGTTGGTTCATGGTCGTGGATTTAACTGGAAAGATCCAGACCATTTTCGAATCGTTTATATGCCACGTGTCGATGAATTAGCTCAGATTCAGGAGAAAATGACTCGTTTCTTGTCTAAATATCGCCAGTAAATTGTTTCAAAATAGAAAACAATAAATAATTTTCTGAATATTGTTGTATTTCTGATTTGTTATTGTTATAATAAAGCTATAGAAACTTTTAAAAATAGGAGAAGTATGACTACTTTATTAGAAAAAACAAGAAGAATCACGGCGATTTTGCAAGAAGGACTCAATAATTCTAGCGAAGAATTACCGTACAATGGCTTATCAGAACGCTTATCAGCGGTAATTGATTGTAACTCTGTTGTCATCGATGGCAAGGGTGTTGTGCTTGGCTATGCCATGCCATACAAGACAAACAACGACCGTGTTGAAGCGATGTTTGATGAACGCAAGTTATCAGATGAGTACGTTCAAGTCGCATCACGTACTTATGATACTGAAGCTAACTTACCTGCAGATGCGATGCTATCACTTTATCCACAAGAAGTTGTCAAAGATCACCCGCATGGTAAAACAACAGTTGCACCGATTTATGGTAGTGGCTTGCGTTTAGGAACATTTATCATCTGGCGCAATGAAGAAGCGTTTAGTGATGATGATCTTGTCTTGGTTGAATTGGCAACAACAGTTATCGGGATTCAATTGTCAAATCTTCAAATCGAGAAGATGGAAGAAAACATCCGTAAGGCGGCAGCAGTTAATATGGCAGTTAGCACACTTTCTTATTCTGAAATGAAAGCTGTTAAAGCGATTCTTGAAGAATTAGGTGGTATCGAAGGCCGTTTGACAGCTTCAGTAATTGCTGATAAAATTGGTATTACACGTTCAGTGATCGTGAATGCTCTTCGTAAGCTAGAGTCAGCTGGGATTATCGAATCTCGTTCACTTGGCATGAAGGGAACTTACCTTAAAGTTGTCAATTCAGGTATTTATGAAAAACTTGAAGGTCGCAACTTTTAATAAATAGGAGTAAGCAGAATCAAATCAGTTAAGAGAGCGCTTGAAGCTGGGAATAGCGCCTGATGATTCTGGTGAAGAACACTATTTTATACGCGTTTAACTCTAAAAAGTGTTAGTTTTTAGGGTTAAACGCGTATACTACAATTAAATAAAGCATAATAAGGTTGTCTTTTGACAACGAATTAAGGTGGCACCACGAATTTCGTCCTTTTCTGACGATTTTTGGGTGCTATTTTTTGTTAAGTTTCTATAGGTCAATTGCTTAAACAGTGGTCTAGTGTCTAATGGTGATAGCAAAAACATCGTTGTACTAGGGTCATACACCATTGTCTCAAATGACTAAAAAAAACTAAATTTTAAGATAGATCAAAGCTCGCCTATGGTAAAATAGGTTAAGCACGATAACAAGTAGAGGGAAAATATGAGAACAAAAACAATTGAAACAATCTCGAAGCAGGGCGAAACCGTGACGGTAAAAGGGTGGGTCAACTCACGTCGTGACCACGGTGGGGTTATTTTTATTGACTTGCGTGACTTTTCTGGTCTTTTGCAAGTCGTGATTCAACCTGAAAAAGTTGCAAATTTTTCGGCTGCGGAACATTTGCGTGATGAATATGCCATTTCAGTCACAGGGACGATTCGTCCGCGTGGTGAAGGCCTTGCCAACCCTAATTTGGCGACGGGTGAGATTGAGTTAGTCGCAGATGAACTGACGATTTTGAATGCATCTCAGCCCTTGCCAATTTCACTCAATGAAAGTAATAAATCAAGCGAAGATTTGCGTTTGAAATACCGTTATTTGGATTTGCGTCGTCCTAAAATGCAAGAAACCTTGAAACAACGAGCGAAATATTTATCATTTATCCGCCGTTTCATGGAAGACCAAGACTTTTTGGAAGTGCAAACGCCGATTTTGGCTAATTCTTCACCAGAAGGTGCGCGTGACTTCTTAATCCCAAGTCGTATCCATTCTGGTAAATTCTATGCCTTGCCACAAGCACCTCAACAGTTTAAACAGTTGCTCATGGTCGGTGGTATTGATAAATACTATCAAATCGCGCCATGTTTCCGTGATGAAGATCCACGTGCGGACAGACTTTATGGTGATTTCTACCAGCTTGACTTAGAGCGCGCCTTTGTAGAAGATGGTGAAGAAATTCGGACTGAAATGGAAGTCTTGATCCAAAATCTGGTTAAAGATTTCGCGGGTAAAACACTTGTTTCAGAAGAAATCCCACGTATTTCCTACGAAGATGCCATGAACATCTATGGTAGCGATAAACCTGACTTGCGCTTTGGCATGACCTTGGTTGACTTGGATGAAACGCTTGCAACGACTGATTTTGCTGTCTTTAAAAATGCTAAAAAAGTTAAAGCGATTTGTGTTAAAGGTGCGGCTAGTTTGTCACGCTCACAAATTGATGCCTTCACAGAGATTGCTAAAAAAGAAGGCGCCGGCGGTTTGGCTTACTTGACTTACGTTGATGGCGGCATCAAATCACCGATTGCTAAATTCTTGACAGAAGCTGAACTGGCTGAAATTACAGCCAAAACGGGTGCTGAAGATGGCGATATCGTCTTCTTTGGTGCGGGTAAACCTGCCATCGTTAACCGTGTACTCGGTCGGATGCGTAATGAATTTGCGGATTTCTACGACCTTAAAGATAAAAATAAAGTAGCACTTTGCTGGGTTGTTGATTTTCCATTTTACGAATACGACGAACAAAATCGCAAAGTTGACTTTGGTCATAACCCATTCTCATTGCCAAAAGGCGGCGTTCAAACGCTTGAGGCAGCGAAAACAGATGCAGATAAGTTGGCGATTAAGGCAGACCAATATGACATGGTCATGAATGGTTATGAAATTTGTTCAGGTGCTGTTCGTAACTATAATCCAGAAGTGATGTATAAAGCTTTTGAAGTGATTGGGTATGACAAGTATTTTGTTGAGCAAAAATTTGGGGCTATGTTAGAAGCCTTCAAATTTGGTGCGCCACCACATGCTGGATGTGCCTTTGGTCTTGAGCGTATCTTCATGGTCTTGACTGGTGAAGAGAACATCCGCGAAGTTGTTGCCTTTCCGAAAAGTGCGGCTGGCGTTGACTTGATGATGGATTCACCGAGCGATGTTGACCCGAAACAATTAAACGAATTGAAATTAGTTTTGGATATTGATTTTGACTAAAAGTGTCAAAAACTGATATAATATACTCAATTAACCAAATAAAACAAACATTTTTGGGCTATTTTCCGCCACTTCATCGTTGATAAGTCTTGCCGTTCACCTGTACGTCTTCGCCTTATCGCATCTGGCATTGAAGTTGTCGCTTTAGCGACTTACGGAAAAGCTATGGGTAACGTGGCTTGGCGATTTTATCGCTTAGCCGTTGACCGAATTGGCAAAAAACTAGCTCAAAAATTTGTTCCTTTTCTTGAGTTAAATGAGTATGAAACATGAAATTATAGGTTTGATTCCCGAAAAAAACAGAGGAGAAATCAATGGAAATCACAAAAGATGACGTGAAACACGTTGCGAATTTGTCAAAATTAGCCTTTGATGAAGCAGAAACTGCTGAATTTGCTGGCACATTGACAAAAATCGTTGATATGTTTATGAAATTAGAAGAAGTAGATACAACAGGTGTCCCATTTACATCAAATGTGGCAGATAATATCAATGCTTGGCGTGAAGACGTTGCGGTTGCAGGATGGGATCGTGACGAATTGTTCAAAAACGTGCCAGAAGCTGAAGATGGCTTTATTAAAGTACCCGCAATTATGGAGGATAACTAAGCATGACAACGATTAAAGCACTCCATGATAAACTGGTCAATAAAGAAATTTCAGCAGTTGAGCTTGCCAAAGCAACACTGAAGGATATCAAAGATCGTGAAGGGAAAGTTGACAGCTTTATCACGATTACAGAAGAAGCCGCGCTTGCACAGGCTGCTGCCATTGACGAACGTGGGATTGATGCTTCAAACCCAGTGTCTGGTATTCCGATTGCTGTGAAAGACAATATCTCAACTAAAGGGATTTTGACGACAGCTGCCTCAAAAATGCTCTATAACTATGAGCCTGTTTTTGATGCGACTTCTGTCGAAAAATTATATGCCAACGACATGATTATCGTTGGTAAAACCAACATGGATGAGTTTGCTATGGGTGGCTCGACTGAAAATTCAGCTTTCAAACCAACGAAAAATGCTTGGGATGAAACGAAAGTACCGGGTGGATCATCAGGTGGTTCTGCAACAGCTGTTGCGGCTAATCAAGTCTTGCTCTCACTAGGTTCTGATACGGGTGGCTCAATCCGTCAACCTGCATCATTCAATGGTGTGGTTGGTCTCAAACCAACTTATGGTCGTATTTCGCGCTTTGGTTTGATTGCCTTTGGCTCATCACTTGACCAAATCGGACCATTTTCACAAAATGTTGAAGATAACGCCCTCTTGCTCAACGCTGTGTCAGGTTACGATCCAAAAGATTCAACCTCTTCAAAAGTTGCAGTGCCTGATTTCACATCTAAAATCGGTCAAGATGTTAAAGGCTTGAAGATTGCCTTGCCAAAAGAATATTTAGGTGAAGGGATCGATCCTCAGGTAAAAGAACAAGTCTTGGCTGCGGCTAAACACTTTGAAAAACTCGGGGCGATTGTTGAAGAAGTAAGCTTGCCACATAGCAAATATGGCGTGGCTGTTTACTACATCATCGCTTCATCAGAAGCCAGCTCAAACTTGCAACGTTTTGACGGCATCCGTTATGGTTTCCGTGCAGAAGATGCGGTTGACTTAGAAGATATCTATGTTAAAACACGCTCGCAAGGTTTCGGTGAAGAAGTGAAACGTCGCATCATGCTTGGCACGTTTAGTTTGTCATCTGGTTACTATGATGCTTACTTCAAGAAGGCTGGACAAGTTCGGACTTTGATCATGCAAGACTTCCAAAAAGTCTTTGAAAACTACGATCTCATCATCGGTCCAACAGCACCAACAGTTGCCTATGATTTAGATACACAAGGACATGATCCCCTTGCTATGTATTTGGCTGACTTGTTGACAATTCCAGTCAATTTGGCAGGGTTACCTGGTATTTCAATTCCTGCAGGTCAAGTTGAAGGCTTGCCAGTAGGTTTGCAAATCATTGGTAAGGCCTTTGATGAAGCAACGATTTACCAAGCAGCAGCAGCTTTTGAAGCGACGACTGATTTCCATAAAAATAAGCCAGTCATTTTTGGTGCCTAAATATGTCAGTTGACCAATTGATTAAGCGGTTGAATGCGATTGCTGATGCGGGGTTGATTTATGGCAAGGATACTTTTGACCTAGAACGCTATCAAGACATCAAAAATGTCTTGCGTGATTTAACAGGTCATTTGTCAGATTTAACGCCAGCAGAACTTAGTGATTTATTTTTGCCGACTAGCCATTATCCAACACCTATGATTGATGTCCGAGCCTTTGTCAAAAACGAAACTGGCCATGTCTTGCTTGTTCGTGATCAAGCAAAAGGGGAATGGGCCTTACCTGGTGGATATGGTGAAATTGGTTTTTCACCTAGCGAGAATGTTCTTAAAGAGTTAGTAGAAGAAGCAGGTGTCACAGGTGAAGTTGTTCGCTTGCTAGCTGTTTTTGACACGAATAAGTGGCAGCCGCAAGGACGCCAGTATTATAAGCTTGTCTTTGAATGTCGTGCTTTAAGTCAAGACTTTAAAGTGAATAGTGAAACGTCAGAAATCGGTTATTTTAACTTGGAGACCTTAACTGTTCCCTTGTCTGAAAAGCGTAACACACGCTCACAACTGAACTTGCTAGATGAACTATCTCAGACAGGTAACCAATACATCGATTAGGCATTGATCCGAATAATAAATGGAGAAAAATAAATGAATTTTGAAACAGTCATTGGACTTGAAGTCCATGTCGAGTTGAACACCAACTCGAAAATTTTCTCACCAGCGCCTGCGCACTTTGGTGCAGGACCAAATGAGAATACCAATATTGTCGATTGGAGTTTTCCAGGTGTTTTACCTGTCATGAATAAAGGTGTCATCGAGTCTGGGATTAAAGCAGCGCTTGCTTTAAACATGGATATCCACCAAAACATGCACTTCGACCGTAAGAACTATTTCTACCCGGATAATCCCAAAGCCTACCAAATTTCACAATTTGATGAGCCGATTGGTTATAACGGGTCGATCGAAATCGAGTTGGAAGACGGGACTAAGAAGACACTTCGGATTGAACGTGCCCACTTAGAAGAAGATGCAGGAAAAAACACACACGGTACAGACGGTTACTCTTACGTCGATTTAAACCGTCAAGGTGTCCCTTTGATTGAAATCGTATCAGAAGCCGACATGCGCTCACCTGAGGAAGCATACGCTTACTTGACTGCAATTAAGGAAATTATCCAGTACACCGGCATCTCTGATGTGAAGATGGAAGAAGGCTCAATGCGTTGTGACGCCAACATTTCTCTACGTCCTTATGGTCAAGAAGAGTTTGGTGTAAAAACTGAGTTGAAAAACTTGAATTCCTTTAACTTTGTCCGCAAAGGTTTGGAATATGAAGTGGCGCGTCAAGCTAAAGTTTTGCGCTCTGGCGGTGTGATCCAGCAAGAAACACGTCGTTATGATGAAAAAACAGGCGAGACGACTTTGATGCGTGTCAAAGAAGGCTCGTCAGATTACCGTTACTTCCCAGAACCTGACCTACCACGTTTTGAGATTTCAGATGAGTGGATCGAAGAAGTTCGGGCGACCTTGCCAGAGTTTCCGAAAGCACGTCGTGCGAAATATGTGGCTGAGCTAGGGCTCTCTGACTACGATGCGGCGCAAATCACAGCAGCAAAAGACACGGCTGATTTCTTCGAATCCGCAGTTAATGCGGGTGCGGATGCGAAATTGGCATCTAACTGGTTGCAAGGTGAAGTCGCACAATACCTTAACGCTGAGGGTAAAAAGCTTTCAGAAATTGGTTTAACACCAGAAAACTTGACTGAAATGCTCAAGCTCATCGCTGACGGCACGATTTCATCAAAAATTGCCAAGAAAGTTTTCGTTGAATTGGCGAAAAATGGCGGTTCTGCTGAAGCCTTCGTTAAGAAAGCTGGCTTGATTCAAATCTCAGACCCTGCTGTTTTGGTACCAATCATTACAGACGTCTTGGCTAAGAATGAAAAAGCTGTCAACGACTATAAAGGTGGCAACAAAAATTCTGCCAAAGCCTTAATTGGTCAACTTATGAAAGCAACTAAAGGACAAGCCAATCCACAAGTTGTTCAAGAGTTGTTGTACGCTGAACTAGATAAATAAATATCATAATCATCTTGTATATTTTTTAAGATGAAAAAAGAGAGACTGACTCAGATCATACAATTTGAGTCGGTTTTTCTTTATAAAAAAGTTTGAATGTGGTATGATGAGGAGATGGCTTTAAGATAGTCTGCTTGTTTCATCAAATAAGTCGCTATCCGCTAGAATAATAAGCTAGGATAAAAACAAGGAGGTTCAAAAAGAAACATGATGACAGATAAGACAAACGAAAAAATATCGCCTAAGTTAATTGCGGCGATTTTAGCAACAGGTATTCTTAATTTTGCCGGTATTACAGTTGAAACGGCGATGAATATCACCTTTCCGATTTTGATCGAGCAATTTAATATTGGCATTTCAACCGTTCAGTGGATGACGACGCTTTATTTATTAGTCGTCGCAGCAACTGTTCCAATTTCTTCATTTTTGAAACGACGTTTCACACTAAAAAAATTATTTATCGTCGCCAATCTCTGCTTTATAGCGGGGGTGGTGATGGATATCATAGCACCAAGTTTCTCGATTTTATTATTGGGGCGTTTTGCCCAAGGTATTGGGACGGGGATTGCCTTGCCCTTGATGTTTAACATCATCTTGGAGCAAGTCCCACGTCAAAAATTAGGGACCATGATTGGTCTTGGGACCTTAATCACAGCTGTTGCCCCAACAGTCGGCCCTACTTTTGGTGGTGTGATGGCAAGTTCACTCGGTTGGCGTTATATTTTTATCTGTCTCCTTCCGATCTTGATTTTCTCTTTTATCTTAGGGATCATGACCATTGAGCAAAAAAGGCACCGCAGAAGATTAAGTTAGATGTAATCAGCTTCGTCGCGATCGTTGTGACACTGGTTGGTTTTATATACAGTCTTAGTAATATAAGTAGTATGCAGTTTGTTAGCCTGCACGTTTTAGGCGCATTTGTGATGGGGGCGATCGGGCTCAGCCTCTTTATTTATCGATCTAGTCGTCAAACCAGTCCTTTGATCAATCTGGATGTTTTCAAAAACGTTTCCTTTGATGGGCACGCGATCAGTTCCTTTATCTTGCTAGCTTCTTTATTAGGTTTGAATCTTGTGTTGCCTAACTACATCCAGTTAGTCAATGGTGACTCAGCTGTTGCAGCAGGACTAGCAGTCTTGCCGGGCACGATTTTGAATGCGGTCTGCGTTTCCTTTAGTGGTCGTATTTACGATGCCATTGGTGCAGCTAAACCGATTTTATTTGGGACTGCCTTATCAATCATTTCCTTGGTTCTTTTCTGTTTGATGAGTGGCAACTTGACTAATCTCACGATTTCAATTCTATTTGCTGTCTATTGTATCGGATTTGGTTTGACTTCAGGGAATGTCTTGACAAATGGTCTAGCACAGTTACCCAAGGACTTACAGACAGATGGTAATGCAGCCATTATGACCCTGCAACAATTTGCAGGCGCTTTTGGGACATCCATTACGGCCATTATCATCGCTTTCAGTCAAAAATCAGCCA
>ERZ650307.141-NODE-141-length-35891-cov-9.206078_pt1 | contig 35891 bp, 29 predicted proteins | sample MGYA00376243_ERZ650307 | MGnify/ENA primary metagenome ERZ650307 (study PRJEB26733, sample SAMN07839242) | wastewater metagenome | biome: urban; feature: artificial channel; material: waste water | place: USA: North Carolina | collected 2016-03-31 ... | reverse complement strand
GACACAACGGGTAGGTTGGGTTGAAAACCCAACAAGCCCACAGGCCGTCTGAAACATTGGGTTTATCAACCCAACCTACTCTGTGATAGTGCGTAGTTTTGCATCACTTCTTCTTGCATTCCACTATAGTGCTTACGGCTTTCAGACGGCCTAGTGTTTGCCAAACCGTTAAGGCCGGTATTCCGGCAACACACCATTGGGCAGCAGCTGCCACACATAGCCCGTGTGTTTCTGCTTGCCGGCCACATTGCCCGCTTCGTCGCCATAGCCCCAGAAATAATCCACCCGCACCGCGCCTTTAATCGCGCTGCCGGTGTCTTGCGCCATCAAGAGGCGGTTGTGGGCGAAATTGCTCACGGGGTGGGTGGTGGCCACGAAAAGCGGCGCACCCAAGGTGATGTAGTGGCGGTCGACCGCGCCGGCATAGCCGCCCAAAAGCGGTGTGCCCAGCGCGCCGATGGGGCCTTCATCGTTGCCCGGCAATTGGCGGAAGAAAATATAGCTCGGGTTTTGCCCCAGCACTTCGGCCAGCTTTTGCGGGTTTTGCTGCATATAGGCTTTGATGCCCTGCATGGTGGTTTGCCCTAAAGGCAGATAGCCTTTATCGGCCATATAGCGGCCGATCGATACATAAGGATATTCGTTTTTATCGGCAAAGCCTAAGCGCACATATTGGCCGGAGGGCGTTTTCAGGCGGCCCGAGCCTTGAATGTGCAGGAAAAACAATTCCACCGGATCATCGGCATAGCCCAAAATCGGCGCTTTGCCGTTGAGCGCACCGCCGTTGATTTGGGTGCGGGTGTAATAAGGCACAAATTGGCCGCCGGCAAAGCGGCCTTTGAGCGCGCGGGTGCGCTCGCTAATCGGAAATTTCGACAAATCGGCGCTATAAGCGCCGGCGGCATTGATGCTGCCGCTGTTGGGGCCGGTTTGCTGCACCCGCACCACGGCTTTGCTGTTGCGCAGATTGGCGGGCAGATCCACCGAAACAAAATCGTTGGGCACGCCGTAAATCGGGAAACGCGCTTTGGCCGTTTGCTTCACATCACCATGCAGCACCGGCTCGTAATAGCCGGTGATGGTGCCGCCGAGCTGGCCGTTGCCGCTCACTTGCCAGGGCGTGAAATATTGCTCGAAAAAGGCTTTGGCGGCGGCATCGTTGGCCGGGGTTTGCGCGGCTTGGGTGCACACATTCTGCCACGCCGGCTGCGCTTTCAAGCGGCCGCAGCCGAGCTGGAAGGCGCGCAGGCTGCTGCTGAAATTTTGCTGCGGCCATTGCGGCAGCGTTTGATGCGCCACCACTTTATAGGCCGCACCGCCGCCGGGGGCGATGCTGTGCCCCAAAGGCAGCGGCGTGCCCGCAGGCAGGGGCGCGCCGGGTGCTACCGGCGGCACGGGCATGGTGGTGGGCGGCACGGTTTTTTTGGTGCCGCAGGCGGCCAGCACGGCGGCAGCCAGCCCCATCAGGGCAAAACGGTAAAATTTGGCAGCATTCATATGGGTATCTCGAGGCCGTCTGAAAAGCGTTCAGACGGCCTAAATAAAAAAAGAATAACGATTCAGAAAGACCGCGCCAAAGCGGCGCGGTTCCCTGCAGAAAGGCCGTCTGAAGCGCGGTTGGGCGCATTCTAGCATAGAATCAACACCCTAAAATCAGCCATCGCCAATCTTTGCACAAGCGTGCCTAGGCTAGCCTAGGGTTTGTTCACATTTCATCACACGGCAATATTTTGGCTCAAAAACGCGCCTGCTGCGTTGAAAATGCTCGCAAGGTGTTCAACCTTGCTGCGCTTTTCGCCTTGCAGCCACGCTTTTGCGCTCAAAATCTTACTCGCGGATGAATTGTGAACAGACCCTAGCCGCCATTTGCTACAATAAGCGCTTTGTTTTCCGCAAGGCAAAGCCGCCATGAGCAAACCCGTTTCCCCGATGATGCAGCAATATCTCGGCATCAAAGCAGATCATCAGGATAAGCTCGTGTTTTACCGCATGGGCGACTTTTACGAATTGTTTTTCGATGATGCGGTCAAAGCAGCCAAGCTTTTAGACATCACCCTCACCACGCGCGGCCAGCTCGATGGCGAGCCGATTAAAATGGCCGGCGTGCCTTATCACGCCGCCGAGCAATATCTGGCCAGGCTCGTTAAAATGGGCGAGAGCGTGGCCATTTGCGAGCAAACGGGCGAAGTGGGCGCCACCAAAGGGCCGGTAGAGCGCAAGGTTGTGCGCATCGTCACCCCCGGCACGCTCACCGATTCCGCCTTTCTGGAAGACAAAGAAACCAACCGCATCGTCGCCGTGTGCAGCGTGAAAAGCGACAAAAAACACATCGGCCTCGCTTGGGCTTCGCTGCAAAGCGGCGAATTCAAAGCCAAGCTCACCACGCCCGACAAACTCGCCGATGAATTGGCACGCCTGCAAGCGGCGGAAATCCTGCTGCCCGATGCCGCCAACGCCCCACCTATTCAAGCGGCCAACATCACACGGCTGAACGCTTGGCAATTCGCGCCCGACAGCGGTGCAAAGCTGCTCACCGACTATTTCGGCAGCCAAGATTTGCGCGGCTTCGGGCTGGACGAGCAAACCCACGCCGCCGCCATCGGTGCGGCCGGTGCGCTGCTCAATTACATCCGCCTCACCCAAAGCCAATTGCCGCAACACCTCGACGGCCTTTCGCTCGAAACCGAAAACCAATACATCGGCATGGATGCCGCCACCCGCCGCAACCTCGAAATCACCCAAACCCTTAGCGGCCAAAAAGCGCCCACCCTGTTTTCGGCGCTCGACCAATGCGCCAGCCACATGGGCAGCCGTCTGCTCGCCCTATGGCTGCACCACCCGCTGCGCCGGCGCGAGCATATCCGCGCCCGCCAGCAAGCCGTGGCCGAGTTGCAAAACCATTATGCCGACTTACAAGGCCGTCTGAAAAACCTTGCCGACATCGAACGCATCGCCGCCCGCATCGCCGTGGGCAATGCCCGCCCGCGTGATTTAGCCGCTCTGCGCGACAGCCTGTTGCTGCTGGCAAATGAAATCGAATTGCCCCAAAGCCCTTCCGCGCTGCTGCACACCCTGCAAGCCGTGTTCCCCGCCACCTTGCCCATTGCCGAGCAGCTGCAAGCCGCCATCTTGCCCGAGCCGGCCGTGTGGCTGCGCGACGGCGGCGTGATTAATCACGGCTATCATGCCGAATTGGATGAATTGCGCCACATTCAAAACCACGGTGATGAATTTTTGCTGGCGCTGGAAGCACGCGAGCGCGAGCGCACCGGCCTCTCTACCCTCAAAGTGGAATTCAACCGCGTGCACGGCTTTTACATCGAATTATCCAAAGTGCAGGCCGAGCAAGCGCCCGAAGATTATACCCGCCGCCAAACCCTCAAAAACGCCGAGCGCTTCATCACGCCCGAGCTGAAAACCTTTGAAGAAAAAGTGTTGGCCGCGCAAGACACCGCGCTGGCGCTCGAAAAACAACTGTTTGATGAAATATTGAAAAACCTGCAAGCCGTCCTGCCGCAATTGCAGCAAGCCGCCAAAGCCGCCGCCACGCTTGATGTGCTCGCCACCTTCGCCCGCCATGCCCAAGAGCGCGGCTACACTGCCCCCGAATTTGCCGACTATCCCGTGATTGAAATCGAGGGCGGCCGCCACCCCGTGGTCGAGCAACAAGTGCGCCACTTCACCGCCAACCACACCGCGCTCGACCACAAACACCGCCTGATGCTGCTCACCGGCCCCAATATGGGCGGCAAATCCACCTATATGCGTCAAGTGGCACTGATTACCCTGCTTGCGCACACCGGCAGCTTTGTGCCTGCCGAAGCCGCCAAAATCGGCCCCATCGACCAAATTTTCACCCGCATCGGCGCTTCCGACGATTTGGCCGGCAACCGCTCCACCTTTATGGTGGAAATGAGCGAAACCGCCTATATTCTGCACCACGCCACCGAGCAATCATTGGTGCTGATGGACGAAGTGGGCCGCGGCACATCAACATTCGACGGCCTCGCCCTCGCCCAAGCCATCGCCGAGCATTTGTTGCAGAAAAACCAATCGTTCAGCCTGTTTGCCACCCATTATTTCGAGCTGACCAAATTGCCCGAAGCCCACGCCACCGCCATCAACATGCACCTGAGTGCGCTCGAAGAAGGGCAAGACATTGTGTTTCTGCACCACATCGAGCCCGGCCCCGCCAGCAAAAGCTACGGCATCGCCGTGGCCAAACTCGCCGGCCTGCCCGCCCGCGCCCTCAAAGCCGCCCATAAGCATTTAGACGCACTCGAACAACAAGCCGCTGCGAATCAGCCGCAAATGGATATTTTCAACACATGGCCGTCTGAAAGCGAAGAGAAAGAAGATGAAGCTGCAACCTACGCAGATGAACAAGCCGCCGCCGTGCCGAATCCGCTGTTGGCCGCTTTAGCCGAAATCCAGCCCGATGAGTTGTCGCCGAGGGAAGCGCTGGAAGCCTTGTACCGCTTGAAAGGTTTGGAAAAAGAATAAATAACAAAAAGGCCGTCTGAACGTTTTCAGACGGCATTGATTAATCATTCTATCCATTATCCTATGAATTTATATTTCAACACCGATTTGGCTAAAGGCTATAAAAGCCCCGCTCAAATTGCCCGCGTGCTCACCGAAAACTGGTTGGGCGAAAACGCCTATTGTCCCAGTTGCGGCTGTGCACACATCACAAAAGCGGCAAACAACCGCCCCGTTTTAGATTTTGACTGTCCCGATTGCGCCGAGCAGTTCGAGCTGAAAAGCAAACAGGCCAAATCAGCGGGAAAAATCATTAACGACGGCGCTTATTCCACTATGATGCAACGCATTCAAGCGGCAGATAATCCCAATTTTTTCTTTTTAAGCTACAACAAAGCCGATTATTCCGTGCGGCAATTGATGCTGGTGCCGAAACATTTTTTCACGCCGGACATTATAATTCCCCGGAAAAATACATTGAAAAGCCGCCCGACTTATTTGATGTGCGGCATCAATATCGGCGCGTTGCCAAACAGCGGCAAAATCCTGCTGGTGGACAAAGGCATCGTGATGCCGTCTGAAACCGTGTATCGGCAATGGCAGCAAAACCTGTTTTTGCGGCAACAAAAAAGCGAAGGCAAAGGCTGGTTGCTGGCGGTGATGCGCTGTGTAGAGGCGCTTCCCGAGCAATTCACCTTGGCGCAAATGTATGCTTTTGAAAATGTGTTGCAACAGCAATTTCCCGCCAACCGCCACATCAAAGACAAAATCCGCCAGCAATTGCAATGGCTGCGTAATCAAGGCATCATCGAATTTTCAGCGCGCGGGCAATACCGCAAAATTCCCCTATCCAAATCTTGAAGGAATCACCATGGCGCTTTTTCAAATTGAAATCCAAGAAACCCTTCGCCGTGTGGTCACACTGGAATCTGAATCACCGGCTCTTGCTTTGGCACAAGTCAAACAACGCTATCAGCAAGAAGAAATTGTTTTGGATTGGTAGGATTGGGTGGATACGCACATTCAAATCAGTCATGCAGATTGAAAGTAAAAGGCCGTCTGAAAGATCAATCTTTCAGACGGCCTTGATTCATATTCTTATGCCTATCTGTAAATATTCAATATATTCAAATAATTATTTATACCAATCCTAAAAATAATATACAAACAGGCCGCTCGTAGGTCGGATTCTTGAATCCGACATTTGTTCGCAGAACAAGGCACGCACATCGCTTTGGCCGATGGCCAAACGTCGGATTCAAGAATCCGACCTACACGGTTGGTGTTATCGAACTGCTTTTATTTTGTAAGGTTATTTTTTTGAATGACTTTACTTCTCATAAACATGCAGCACCAGCTGCCCGTCCTGATATTCGCCCACATAAACATCTTGTTGTTTGATATTGGATGCATCGAGCGCGCCGGCCACCCAATCGCTGTCTTTGCCCACCAATTCGAGAATGTCGGTGTCGAGCTGGCCTTCGATAATCAGCGGGTAGCGCAGGCCTTGTTCGCTGTATTGGATGGCGGAGAGCTGGCCGTTTTGCTCGAGCACTGCGCGTTTGACGCTGTTGATGTGGGCGATGCCGGCGGCGCGCAGTTTAAACATCAAATCATAGGCGGAAATGCCGTTTTTCATGCATTCGCCCACGAGCAGGCGGCCGTTGTTGATCACCATCACGGGGCGGCCGTCGATCACGGTTTTGACGATGCGGTTGTGGTTTTTGGCAAAGCGCAGGCTAAACACTAAAAGTGTCCACAAAACGAGCACGAGGAAAAATTGCAGCAGGCCGATGTCGTTGTTGTAGATCACGCCGCCGATGATGCCGCCGAGCACGTAGTTTTGCACTTGGTCCATGGCGGAGGTGGGGGCAAGGTTGCCTTTGCCCATCAGGTTGATTTGCAGTATCAGGCCGAAAATACCCATGGTGAGCTTGAGGGCGAGCAGGTAGTAGGGTTCCATTTTATTCGCTTTTGTCTACAATTTCGATGTCGGGGTTGACGAGGTTGATTTCGGAGAGGGTGTAGGCGGGAAAATCGCTGTTGAAATGCACTTCGTAGTATTTGTCGGTGATGTTGACGATCATGCCGTTGGCCAGGGTGCGGCTGTTGACGCGCACGCTTTCGGGCGGCACGTTTTGGGCCCCGGTGACGGAATCGAGGAAAACCACCATGCGCGAGGTGTCGTTGGCATAGCTTTGGCTTTGGGTGTAATAGGTGTATTGCACGCCCAGCAGAAACACGATGAGCAGCAAAAAGATGATGCTCAAATCGCGGTATTTGGTTTCGAGGCGGTGGTGCAGATAGCGCGAGGTGGCCAGCAGCAGGGCAACGAGGGCGGCGAAAATGGCGGTAAATTTATAGTAATCTTGAAAATGCATGTGGTTTTCAAGATAAAAATGGGTGAAAAAACGCATGGTTTGCCTTCGGGAAGCGCGGACGGGTGTTTTGCCGGCTGTTTCATTATCATGTTTAAATTACATTGATTTTAACATTTAAGATGCTTAGATAGGCCGTCTGAAAAGATTTTTTAATGGGTTGAAAGAAATTTTGTGAAAATATTTTTTAGATTGATAACTTATTAATTTTTAATCGAGCACGGCTTTACAGCCCGGCGGCAATCTGTCAGGCTTGCGGCTGTGTTTGTTTGATTTTTTTACCGTGATAGCGCCATGACCGATTCATCCAATAAATTTTATTCCCTTTTCTTTTCGGTGTTTTTCCTCTTTGCCGGCTTCGGCCTGTTTTTGAATTCGGCGGGGGTGAAGCTCGCGCAGATGGGCGTGAACAACACCGCCATCGGTGCGCTGAATGCGGCTTTTTTTGTGGGCGCGGCGCTGAGCGCGGTGGCGGCGCACCGGGTGGTGTCGGGCGTGGGGCATATCCGCGCCTTCAGCGTGTTTGGTGCGGTGTTTGCCATTGCGGCGCTCGGGCATATGATGACCGACAATTTATGGGCGTGGGGCGTGTTGCGGGTGGTGTTGGGCTTTTGCTATTACAGCCTGCTGATGATTGTGGAGAGCTGGTTTGCCGAGCGTAGCATGGCGGCGGCGCGGGCGCGGGTGCTGGCTTTTTACAATGTGGTTTACTATGTGGCCTTCACCGCGGGCATCGCGCTTTTGAGCCTGAAGCCTTCGAGCAATGATATTTTCACGCTGGCGGCGATTTTGGTGATGGCGGCGATGCTGCCGGTGGCGCTCACGCGGCTCAATGCGCCGCAGCTGCCGCCGCGCCAGCGCGTGAGCCTGCCGCGCCTGCTGGCGGTGGCGCCTTTGGCGCTGGTGGGCAGCTTTATCGCCGGCCTGCTGGTAAACGGCTTTTTCACCATGGCTTCGGTATTTTTGCTGCAACAAGGCTTCAGCCTGCGCCAGATTGCGTTTTACCTGATGATTGCCATGATCACGGGCTTTGCGGTGCAGCTGCCGATTGCGCGCTTTTCCGACCGCTACGGGCGGCGGCGGGCGATTTTGGTGTGCGCGATTTTGGCGGCCGCCGGCGCGCTGACGGGCTTGGTGCTGATGATGGCGGGCATTGAGGGGGCGTGGCCGCATTATGTGGTGGCCGCTTTATTCGGGCTGGGCTTGTTTGCGCTTTATGCCTTGAGCGTGGCGCGGGCCAATGATGAGCTGCCCAACGACATGAGCACGGTAGAGGTGAGCCGCAGCCTGCTTTTCAGCTACGGCATCGGCTCGCTGGCCGCGCCGCTCTTGCTCGGCATTGTGATGCAGGAAGCGCACCGCTATGGCTTTTATGTGTTTTTTGCGCTGAGCGCGGCGGTGCTGGCGCTGGTGGCGTGGCGGCAGAAAACGGTGCCGCAGGCGCAGCGCAGCGTGTATGTGAATATACCGGGCGATGCGGGCCCGATTATCGGCGACCTCGACCCGCGCAACAACGAGGGCGTGATGCGCCCCTTTGATGAGGCACAGGCGCAGGCTTATGCGGATGAGTGGACGCAGGAAAATCCGCAAGATTCGCACGATAAGCCGGGTTGATGCGGGCAATGCCTGTTTGTGTTTGATGGGTAAAACCCGAGGCCGTCTGAAAGAAAAAGGTTTCAGACGGCCTTGCTTATTTGCCGATGCAAAAGCGCGAGAAAATCACGCCCAGCAGATCATCGGCGCTAAATTCGCCGGTGATTTCGCTGCAAGAAAGCTGCGCTAGGCGCAGGTGTTCGGCCAGCAATTCGATTTGGGTGTTGCTGCACAGGGCGGCGTTTTCCAGCTCGACTTGGGCGCTGTGCAGGGCGTTGAGGTGGCGGCTGCGGGCGAGAAACAGGCTTTCGCTCTCGCCCTGCCAGCCGATTTCGGCCAGCAACGCCTGCTTGAGCAAATCAAGCCCTTGATGCTGCTTGGCTGATAATTTAATCAGCGTGTCGGCGCCGCTGGCGGTTTGGATGCCGTCTGAAAGCATTGCGGCCGCTTCGCCGCTGAGGTCGATTTTGTTGTGGATTTCGATTTTTTTCAGCCCCGCCGGCAGGCTTTGTAAAATGGCGCGGGTTTTGGCGTTGATGCCTTCGCGCGGGTCGATCAGAATCAGCGCCACATCGGCTTCTTGCACGGCTTTGTGGCTGCGCTCGATGCCGATTTTTTCCACCACATCATCGGTGTCGCGCAGGCCGGCGGTGTCGATAATGTGCACGGGCACGCCGTCGAGCGTGATTTGTTCGCGCACGGTGTCGCGGGTGGTGCCGGCAATGTCGGTAACGATGGCGATGTCGTCGCCGGCCAGCGCGTTGAGCAGGCTGGATTTGCCCACATTGGGCGCGCCCACCAGCACCACATTCATCCCTTCGCGCAAAATCGCGCCCTGCTCGGCGCTGGCGAGCACGCTGTGCAATTGCGTTTGCAGGGCTTTGAGCTTGCCTTTGGCATCGGCCGCTTCGAGAAAATCGATGTCTTCTTCGGGAAAATCGAGCGTGGCTTCCACCAGCATGCGCAAGGTAATCAACTCATCAACCAAGGCGTGAATGTGCTGGGAAAACGCGCCTTTGAGCGAGCGCAGCGCCATGCGGGCGGCCGATTGGCTCGAGGCATCAATCAAATCGGCCACGCTCTCGGCCTGCGCCAAATCGAGCTTGTTGTTGAGAAAAGCGCGTTTGGTGAATTCGCCGGGCTCGGCCGCGCGCGCGCCCAATTCGAGGCAGCGTGCCAGCAGCATCTGCATCACCACCGGGCCGCCGTGGCCTTGCAGCTCGATGACGTCTTCGCCGGTGAAGCTCGCGGGCGCGGCAAAATAAAGCAGCAGGCCGTTGTCGATCGGCAGGCCGTGGGCATCGGAAAAATCGGTGTAGAGCGCGGTGCGCGGCACGGGCGTTTTGCCGCCGGCGAGGGTTTGCGCCAAGGGCAGCAAATGTGTGCCGGACAAACGAATCACGCCGACACCGCCGCGCCCGGGGGCGGTGGCAATGGCGGCAATGGTGGGGGCGGGGGCAGACATGGGGCTTTTCCGTGTAAACAATGCGGCATTATATAACAAGGCCGTCTGAAAAAGCGGTGCAGGCCGGAATGGCTGTGGGGATTTGAACTTAAAGCAAACAGGCCGTCTGAAAAGCAGCGGTAGGTCCGATTCTCGAATCCGACATTTGGCTATTGCGGCTTGAATTGAGAGATGCTATCTACGCGTTGCTATAACAAGGCCGTCTGAAAGGGTTTCAGACGGCCTGGCTTCAACTCAAGGGCAACACCCCCGAGCGCTCGAAAAACGCCCGATAAGCCGCCGCCTTGGCCGCCAGCGCCAGCGGATAAGCACGCGAGCTGGAGGGCAGGCGGCAGAGCTGCAAATGGCGGCCGTGATAATCAAAAGCCACGGCCTGATTGAGCGGCGGCATGGGCGGCGCGGGCTCGAGCAGGCTCAGCAGCGTTTCGGTGGCCTTGCCGCCGGTGGTAAACAGCCAGCGGCAATCGGGCAGCTGCGTCAGCACCGCGCCCAAATCCACCGGCTCGACAATGCGCAGAAATTTATCCGACGCATTGCCGCGTTCGCGCACGGCACGCCGCACGGTGGGGCATAAGGCAATATTGTGCGCCATCAGAAAATCGCGGATTTTTCCGGCATCAAAACGTTTTTCGCCGGCCACTTGGAAATGGCCGGCATCATTGAAAAACACCAGCCCGTAAATGCGCCACATATCGTTTTGGAAATTGGGGTAGTGAAACGCCATGCAGCGCTTGGCCGCAGCGGGCGGGAAAGTGCCCATCATCATCACGCGGGCGTGCGGCGGCAGCACCGGGGCGAAAGGGTGGGTTTCAATCGGGAAATCATCCATGGCATCAGCGGCCGTCTGAAACTGTATTTTTCAGACGGCCTTTCCAAAATAAAGTGAACAAACCGTATCTTACCTGCTTTTTGATGTAGCGCAAAAGAAAGACGGTTTTCATAATTTACTTGAATGACACCGATGTCAAACAATGATACGCTTGCGCCATCTTTTCATGCAAAGGCAAAGCCATGGCCACTATTTATGATGTTGCACAGCTTGCAGGCGTGTCGCCCAAAACCGTCAGCCGCGTGCTCAACCGCGATGCCGCCGTGCGCGACAATACCCGCACAGCGGTGGAAAAAGCCATGGCTGAGCTTGGCTATATTCCTTCATCGGCTGCGCGCTCGATGCGCTCCAACCGCTCGGGGCTGATCGGCCTGATCACCGGCGCGATTTCGCGTGCGGGCGACACCTCGGTGCCCACGGGCCTGCCGGATATGTTTTTGATTCAGGGCGCACAAAAAGTGATGGCCGCCGCCGGCAAAACCTTGATGATTGCCGACACCGGCGGCGATGCGGCGCGCGTTGAGCCCTTGATGCGCACTTTTATGCAGCACCGCGCCGAGGGCATGATTTATGTGGCCGCTTTTCATCAACGAGTGAGCCTGCCCGCGCCGCCGGCGCATTGCCCTTTGGTGTTGGCCAACTGCTTTGATGAAGCGGGCACGCCGGCGGTGGTGCCCGACGATGCCCACGGGCAGGCGCAGCTGGTGGCGCGGCTGATTGCCGCCGGCCACCGCCGCATCGCTTATCTGACGCTGCCGCCCGATGTGCCGGCCACCGCTTTGCGCGTGGGCGGCTATCGCGAGGCGCTTGCGGCAGCGGGCATCATGCATGACGAGGCTTTGGTGGCGGCGGGCTATCCCGACCAGCGCAACCGCAGCGAAGATTTATATGCCGCCATTGAAAAGCTGCTGATGCTGGCTGAGCCGCCCACGGTGCTTTGCTGCGGCAACGATGAAATGGCGCTGCGCGTTTACGGTATGTTGCGCAGCCGCGGCCTGCGGGTGCCGGAAGATATTTCCGTGGCCGGCTACGATGATCACCGCGCCATTGCCGAAACGCTTTACCCGCCGCTCACCAGCGCCGAGCTGCCTTATGTGCAGATGGGCACTCAGGCCGCCGCGCTGCTGCTCGAGCTGATCGAGCGCGGTCAAGCAGCCGGCGGCAATCCGCGCAAAGTGCGGGGTGCTTTGGCGTGGCGCGATTCGGTGACGCAGCAGGCGCAATAGGGTTGGCCTTCCATTCCCAATAAAAGCCGGCCTGCAATACGATATTCAAAACAAAAGCAATACAATAAAAGGAGCTTCACCATGAAAATCGACCCTCGCATCGCCATGACGCTGCGGCAGATTATGCTGATGAACTTTGGTTTTTTCGGCATTCAATACAGCTTCGGCCTGCAACAAACCGCCATCACGCCGGTGTTCAGCTTTCTCAATGCCGACCCCGGCTCCATTCCGCTTTTGCACATGGCAGGCCCCGTTACCGGCCTGATTGTGCAGCCGATTATCGGCGCTTTGAGCGACCGCACCTGGGTAAACGGCCTCGGGCGGCGGCGGCCTTATTTTTTAATCGGCGCCATCGGTTGCAGCCTGTGCCTGTTTCTCTACCCGCACGTTACCGCCTTGTGGATGGCCGTGCTGCTGCTGTGGATGCTTGATATCAGCAACAACACCGCCATGGAGCCTTACCGCGCCTTTATCGCCGACACCTTGCCCGAGCGCCAGCAGCCCACCGGCTTTCTGATGCAGAGCGTGTTTACCGGGCTGGGCATCACGCTGGCTAATGTGTCGCTTTATGTGTTTCAGCAATTTATCGGCGGCACCACCGAATCAGGCATTCCTTATTGGGTGTTCGGCTCGTTTTATGTGGGCGCGGTCTGCTCCATCGGCTCGATTCTGATTTCGGTGTTTTCCACCCGCGAACACCGCCCCAGCGATGAAGAGCTGGCCGCCATGCGCGCGCAGCCGCGCGGCCTGGTTCCCGCCGTGAAAGACATCATCAGCGCCATCAAAGATATGCCCAAACCCTTGTGGCAGCTGGCTTTGGTGTATCTTTTCCAATGGTATGCCATGTTTATTTACTGGCAATACGTCACCCACAGCATCGCCAAATCGGTGTGGGGCGCCACGCCCGACAATAAAGCCGTGTATGAGCAGGCCGTGGGCTGGACCGGCTTGGTAAACGGCTGGTACAACATCGTGACCTTTATTTCCGCTTTCGGCCTGATGTGGCTGGCGCGCCGCTATTCGGCCAAGCAAGTGCACGCTTTTGCGCTCTCGCTGGCCGCCGCTGCCTTATTAATCTTTCCGCACATCGGCAACAAATACCTGTTGTTTGTGCCGATGATAGGCTTCGGCATCGCCTGGGCCAGCATTATGGGCGTGCCGTTTCTGATTGCCGTGGCCGAAATTCCGAAAGCGCGCTGTGGCGTGTATATGGGCATTATCAATATGATGATTGTGGTGCCTATGCTGATCGAAACCCTTACCTTCGGCTGGATTTACCGCACCTTTCTCGGCACCAACCCCACCCACGCCATTACCTTCGCCGGCCTGCTGATGGTGTGCGCCGCGCTGGCCACCTTGCGCATCCGCACCAAGCAAACCGCGCTGGGCACTTAACTGATATTGATGTGCAAATAAAGTGCACAGATAGTGGAATAAATGAAAAACTGATACAAGCCGTATGCAGCCAACCATACACACAAAAGCCGTTTAAAACGCGTGCGTGGCTGCGCCACACACCCTACACACGGTTTGAGATTTCTTGTTTTTGTATCCATTTTTTTGATTTCACTATATTTTGCAGAAAAGGCCGTCTGAAACGCTTTCAGACGGCCTTTTCAAGCAAGCGGGCACGCGCGTTAAGCCGCCGCACTTTCCTGCACTTTTTCCAACAAAAACGCCAACGCAAACTGCACAGCCTGTGCGCGCACTTCGCTGCGGCTGCCGCCAAAATGCGCCTGTCGCGCCCAAATATGCTGCTTGTCGGCCAAGCCGAACCACACCGTGCCCACCGGTTTTTCTTCGCTGCCGCCGCCGGGGCCGGCAATGCCGGAAATGCTGAGCGCGTAATCGGCTTTGGCGGCCAGAAGCGCGCCGATGGCCATTTCGCGCACCACTTCTTCGCTCACCGCGCCGTAAAAAGCCAGTGTGGCTTCGTGCACGCCCAGCAGTTGCGCTTTGGCGGCATTGCTGTAGGTGACAAAGCCCATGTCAAACCAGGCCGAGCTGCCGCTGGTGCGGGTGAACTCGGCCGCGAGCAGGCCGCCGGTGCACGATTCGGCGCAGGTAACGGTGCGGGCGTGTTGCAGCAGATATTCGGTGAGGGTGTCGAGCGTGTTCATATTGATTCTTTAAAATTCCATCAAATGGTTTCAGACGGCATGTTGGATAGGTTTCGCGGCCAACAAGGTTTCAGACGGCCTCTAATTTCGCAAAAGCCGTGTCCAATTCTTTAATGCCGGCTTTGCCGAAATTAATCGTGAGCCGCGCCGACTCGCCTTTGTTTACCGCTTCGATAATCACGCCGGTGCCGAATTTGGCGTGGCGCACGTTTTGACCGATGCGGAAACCCGCATAGTCTTGCGGCAAATCATAGCTTTCCACCACGCGGTTTTTGATTTTCGGCGCGTCGGCAAAGCTGTTGAAAGGCTTGATTCGGGCAGAGAGGCGGTGCAGCACGGCTTCGGGAATTTCATCCACAAAACGCGACACAATGCCGAAATGGGTTTGGCCGTGCAGCAGGCGTTGCTGCGCCATGCTGATATAAAGGCGGCGGCGGGCGCGGGTGATGGCCACATACATCAGGCGGCGCTCTTCTTCGAGGCCGTCGCGCTCGGCCAGGCTGTATTCGCTGGGAAACAAACCTTCTTCCATGCCGCTGAGAAACACGGCGTCGAATTCCAGCCCTTTGGCGGCGTGCACCGTCATCAGTTGCAGCGCGTCATCGCCTTCGCCGGCCTGGTTTTCGCCCGATTCGAGCGCGGCGCTGCTTAAAAAAGCCAAGATGGGAAACAGCGGATTATCCGCCGTGCCCTCGGGCAGGGTTTCGAAGTTGCTCTCTTCGGGCTTGAAAGCCACGGCGGCATTCACCAATTCGTCTAAGTTGTCCAAGCGGTCTTGATGCTCGCTTTTTTGGGTTTGGTAATATTCCACCAAGCCGCTGTCGCGGGTGACGGCCAGCATCATTTCCTGCAAAGAAGACACCGCCGCCAGCGTGCCCAAGCCTTCAATCAGGCGCACGAAAGCAGCCACTTTGGCGGCTTTGGCGCCCATGCCGCAAGCGGCCTGCCACAGCGAGATGCCTTGCTCGGCGGCGGCCGCTTGAATATTTTCAATCGTGCGCGTGCCGATGCCGCGCGTGGGCATGTTGATCACGCGCAGCAAGGCATTGTCGTCGTCGGGGTTCACCGCCAAGCGCAGATAGGCAAGCGCATGTTTGATTTCCTGGCGCTCGTAAAAGCGCAGGCCGCCGTAGATTTTATAGGGCAGGCCGGCGCGGAAAAGCGCCTGCTCAAGCACGCGCGATTGGGCGTTGCTGCGGTAGAGCACGGCCATTTGGCTTAAGGCCGTGCCTTCGCGTTGCAACGCTTTGGCTTCATCAATAATAAACTGCGCTTCTTCAAAATCGGTGGGCGCGGCGATAAAGCGGATTTTGTCGCCCTCGGCCGCATCGGTGCGCAGATTTTTGCCCAAGCGCTCGGCGTTGTGCTCGATCACGGCATTGGCGGCGAGCAGAATATTGCCCACGGAGCGGTAGTTTTGCTCAAGCTTGATGGGCGCTTCAATATCGAATTCGCGCATCAGCGCGGCCATATTGCCCACATGCGCGCCGCGAAAGCGATAGATGCTCTGGTCGTCATCGCCCACGGCAAACACGGCCGCGCCATCGCCCGCCATCAGCTTGAGCCAGGCATATTGCAGCTTGTTGGTGTCTTGAAACTCATCCACCAAAATATGGTTGAAGCGCTGCTGGTAATGGCGGCGCAAAATCTCGTTGGCCTGCAACACTTCATAGCTGCGCAACATCAATTCGGCAAAATCCACCACGCCCTCGCGTTGGCAGATTTTGTCGTATTCGGCATAGCACTCAATCAGGCGCGTGGTGTGCAAATCGGCCGCTTGCAGCGCGCCTGCGCGCAGGCCGCTTTCTTTTTGCGCATTGATAAAGCCTTGCAGGCTGCGCGGGGCGATGATTTCTTCGGCAATATTGAGCGCCTTGAGCATGCGCTTGATGAGCGCGAGCTGGTCGCCGCTGTCGAGAATCTGAAAAGCGGAAGGCAGGCCGGCATCTTTGTGGTGCATGCGCAAAAAGCGGTGGCAAAGCCCGTGAAACGTGCCGAGCCACATGCTGCGCACGTTTATCGGAATCATGGCCGAGAGCCGCGTTTGCATTTCTTTGGCGGCTTTATTGGTAAACGTTACCGCCATAATGCTGTGCACACTTGCTTGGCCGCTTTGTAGCAACCAGGCGATGCGGGTGGTGAGCACGCGGGTTTTGCCGCTGCCCGCACCGGCGAGCACCAGCGCCGATTGCGGCGGCCAAGTCACGGCGGCGAGCTGTTCGGGGTTAAGCCCCGAGAGTAGGGTGGTATTCATGGGCGCTATTGTAGCGTTTTTTAGCACAGTACAATGGCTTTTCAGACGGCCTTTGCAGAAGCCGGGGCGATAATCGGCAAATCAAAGCAATGGGTTTGATGGTGCTCAAGTGCGGCAAACAATCAAAAGTTTCAATTAAAATGACATTTTTAATTGCACGATTTAAACAAAACATCGGCTCCTATTCAATGCTCAACGCCGCAACAGGCCGTCTGAACGTTTTGCTTTCAGACGGCCTGTTGCTTTATGTAGTTTTTACTACTTTCTTTGCGGATAATCAGATAAAGCCTCTTCTATTCGGTGCTAAGATGTGGCCTTAATTTATTAACAAACTCTTCCCATACACCATTCAAGGAGCAACTCATGGAAAGCAAGCTCGGCTTCAAGCCTGTGCCGACCGCTATTGCGGTGGGGCTGGCGCTGATTATCTGGTTTATCATTCCCGTGCCCGACGGGGTTACACCGCAGGCTTGGCATTTGCTGGCGATGTTTGTGGGCGTGATTGCGGCGATTATCGGCAAGGCCATGCCCATCGGCGCGATTGCGATGATTGCGATTATGCTGGTGGCGCTCACCGGCGTCACCAGCGACAAGCCTGCCGACGCGGTGAAAGATGCGCTGAGCAGCTTTTCCAGCCCGCTGATTTGGCTTATCGGCGTGGCGATTATGATTTCGCGCGGCATTTTGAAAACGGGGCTGGGCGCGCGCATCGGCTATCTTTTTATCGCGGTGTGGGGCAAGAAAACCATCGGCATCGGCTATAGCCTGGCGCTGTCCGAATTGCTGCTGGCGCCGGTAACGCCGAGCAACACGGCGCGCGGCGGCGGCATTATCCACCCGGTGATGAAGGCGATTGCCTCGAGCTATGATTCCGACCCCGAAAAAGGCACGCAGGGGCGCATCGGCAAATATTTGGCGCTCGTGAATTACCACGGCAACCCGATTACCTCGGCGATGTTTATCACCGCCACCGCGCCCAACCCGCTGGTGGTGGATATTGTTGCCAAAGCCACCAACAGCGATATTCATTTGAGCTGGGGCACTTGGGCCTTGGCCATGCTTTTGCCCGGCCTCGTGGCCATGCTGGTGATGCCTTTGGTGATTTATGCCGTTTATCCGCCCGAAATCAAGGAAACACCGAATGCGGCGCAATTTGCCAAAGAGCGCCTGCATGAAATGGGGCCGATGAACCGAGGCGAAAAAATCATGCTCGGCATTTTCTTTATTTTGCTGATGCTGTGGGCGGGCATTCCGGCGATGATTATGGGCGACGCGTGGAAAGTAGACGCCACCACCACCGCGCTTATCGGCTTGAGCCTGCTGCTGCTCACCGGCGTGCTTTCTTGGGATGATATTTTGAAAGAGAAAAGCGCGTGGGACACCATCACCTGGTTTGCCGCCTTGGTGATGATGGCCACTTTCCTCAACAAGCTCGGCCTGATCACTTGGTTTTCAGGCATGCTCGAAAGCGGCATCGGCCATTTGGGCTTGGGCTGGCTGGGCGCATCCACCTTGCTGCTGCTCGCTTATATGTATGCACACTATATGTTTGCCAGCACCACCGCCCACATCACCGCCATGCTCGGCGCCTTTTATGTGGCCGGCATTTCACTGGGCGCGCCGCCGATGCTGTTTGCGCTGATGATGGCCGCCGCATCAAGCATTATGATGACGCTCACCCACTACGCCACCGGCACGTCGCCCGTGATTTTCGGCTCGGGCTACACTACCTTGGCCGAATGGTGGAAAGCGGGCTTTGTGATGAGCGTGGTCAACCTGATTATCTTTTTAGTGGTGGGCGGCTTGTGGTGGAAGGTGTTGGGCTATTGGTAAGCCGGGCGCCGGATCTTCATATTAATATTCGATAAAAGCCCAAGGCCGTCTAAAAACTTTTCAGACGGCCTTGGGGCTTTTATCGCCATGCAAAAAGCGGTAGGTCGGATATGTGTATCCGATATTTTCCGCCGCGCTGATGCTTGTTCTGCAAACAAGTGTCGGATTCGGGAAGCCGGCCTACACATTTTTTAGTGGCGGGCGGCTTGTGGCGAAAGGTTAGGCTATTGGCAAGCCAAGCGCCAGATTTTCATATTGAGGAAGCTTGGGTTGGCTTTGATGGTAAAAACCAAGGCCGTCTGAACAATGAATGTTTCAGACGGCTTTGGTTTATCGTGCAAAAACCGGCATCAGCGTTGCGGGTGTTTGGCCAGCCATTCCTGCATCAGTTTGATTTCGCGCTCCTGCGCTTTGATGATGTTTTCAGCCAGCTTGCGCATCACCGGATCTTTGCCGTATTGCAATTCGATTTGCGCCATTTTCACCGCACCCTGATGGTGCGGCAACATGCCGGCGGCGAAGGCTGTGTCCGGATCTTGCGCGCTAACGCCCCTCATCATGTCGGCGTGCATCGCCTGCATCGAATCGGCATAAGCTCGGTGCATGGGCGACATGGCTTGCCCGTTGTCTGCATGCATCGGCATGCCGTAAGCGCCGCCGCCGTGCATGGGCATGGGATAAGGCTCGGCAGCCATCAACGGCACGGTGGCCAGCATCAAAGCGGTAAAAAAAACAGTTTTCATCAGATTTCCTTTCTTCAGGGGGGGGATATTTTTGAGCTTACACCTTGACCTTAGGTGAAGGTCAAGACTGTTGGGCGGTTCAAAAATAACTTTATTACGCTCACCCGCCGTGGCCGCCTGCTTTGTTGAATGGATATGAAACGCCCTCTGAAAACAGCTCGCGGGCGTGACCGTTTGCTGATTGAGTGTGATTGCCGCTTTATGCCGTCTGAAAAATCGGTACAATCAAACCGATATTGATTTTCCTGACGGCCGCCTGATGACTGCCCCCCGCCTGCCCGCCACTTTGCTGCTCTCGCTGCTGCCGCTCGGCTTTCTTGCCGTGATGGTGGCCGCGCCCTTGTTTGCGCTGGCGCGTTACGATGATGCGCCCTCGGCGTGGGCGCTGCTTGCCGATGATTATATGCAGTGGCGGCTGTTGTGGACGCTGTTGCAGGCGCTCATCACTTGTGCGCTGGTGCTGCTCTCAGGCGTGCCGGTGGCGTGGGCGCTGGCGCGCTTGGATTTTCGCGGCCGCCGCTTGGTGTTGCGGCTTTTGATGCTGCCTTTTGTGATGCCCACGCTGGTGGCGGGCATGGGCGTGCTGGCGCTGTTCGGACCGCGCGGCGCGCTGTGGCCGGGCTGGCAGGACACGCCTTATCTGCTGCTTTACGGCAATGTGTTTTTCAATCTGCCGGTGTTGGTGCGCGCGGCTTATCAGGGCTTTTTGCAGGTGCCGGCCGGCCGCCTGCAAGCGGCGCAAACGCTGGGCGCGGGCGCGTGGCAGCGCTTTTTTCATGTGGAATGGCCGGTATTGCGGCCGTGGCTGGCCGGCGGCGCGTGTTTGGTGTTTCTTTACTGCTTCTCCGGCTTCGGGCTGGCACTCTTGCTCGGCGGCAGCCGCTATGCCACGGTGGAAGTGGAAATCTACCAATTAATCGCCTATGAATTGGATATGGCGCGCGCTTCGGTGTTGGTGTGGCTGGTGTTGGGCATCACCGCGCTCGCCGGCGGCCTTTATGCGCTTATCAGCCGCCGCAGCGCCGAGCGCAAAAGCTTGCGCCCGCCTCTGCCCGCGCCGGCGCAAGGATTCGGGCAAAAACTGCTGCTGGCTGCGGCCTTGCTGCTGCTTTTGCTTTGCTGCGTGTTGCCGCTTTTGGCGGTGGCGTGGCAGGCGGCGCTGGCCGGCGGCTCGTGGCGGGTGCTGCTTGAAGCCGACACTTTGCAGGCCGCGGGCAACACCTTGCGCTTCACTTTTTTGGCCATGCTGCTGGCGGTGGTGTTGGGCGTGAGCCATGCCGCGTTGGCGCGCCGCGCCGCTTGGGTGCGCGGCATCACGTTTCTGCCCTTTATGGTGTCGCCCGTGTGCGTGGCTTTCGGCGTGTTGCTGCTCTACCCGCAATGGACGGCTTCGCTGCCGCTTTTAATCGCCACTTATGCGCTTCTGGCTTATCCGTTTATCACCAAAGATGTGCTCGCCGCCTGGGATGCGCTGCCGGCCAATTATCAGGCTGCCGCGCGCAGCATGGGCGCTTCACCGTTTCAGACGGCCTGCCAAGTAACCGCGCCCTTGCTGCTGCCCGCGCTGCGGCGCGGCCTCACGCTGGCGGCCGCCACCTGCATCGGCGAATTTGCCGCCACGCTTTTTTTGTCGCGCCCCGAATGGCAAACGCTCACCACGTTGATTTACCGCTATTTGGGCACCGCCGGCGCCGACAACCACGACCGCGCCATGGTGATTACTTTGTTTCTGATGCTGCTCGCCTTGCTGGTGTTTGTGTTGCTGGATGCGGCGGAAAAGAAAAACGAGGCCGTCTGAAACGGTTTTTTGAATCGGTATCACAAGATAATGCTTTCAGACGGCCTTTCTTGATTGCAACAGGCTCTTGATTGCAACAGGCCGTCTGAACACACAACAGGAATCTTTATGCTCGCGCTCAAACACATCTGCAAAGCGTTTTCCGGCAAAACCGTGGCCGACAACATCAGCCTCAGCGTGGCCGACGGCAAGCTTTTGGCGGTGTTGGGGCCTTCGGGCTGCGGCAAATCTACTTTGCTCAACATCGCCGCCGGGCTCGTGGCCGCCGATAGCGGCGAAGTGTGGATAGGCGGCGAAAACCGCAGCCGCATGCCGCCTGAGCGGCGGCGCGTGGCGCTGATGTTTCAAGATTATGCTTTGTTGCCGCATCTGAATGTGTGGCAAAACGTGGCTTTCGGCCTGAAAATGCAGGGCGTGGGCAAACAAGAAGCGCGCCGCCGCGCCGAAGCGGCCTTGGCCGAAGTGGGGCTGGCCGCCGAACTTGGCCGCCGCATCGATGCGCTCTCCGGCGGCGAGCAGCAGCGCGTGGCGCTGGCGCGCGCTTTGGCGGTGCAGCCGCAACTGCTTTTGCTCGACGAGCCTTTCTCCAGCCTCGACACCGGCTTGCGCCGCCAATTGCGCGAGCAGACGCTGGCGCAAATCCGCCGCCAACACATCCCCGCTGTGCTGGTCACGCACGACCCGGAAGAAGCGTTGGCGCTGGCCGACCACCTCGCGCTGATGCAGGGCGGGCGCATTGTGCAATATGGCAGCGGCAGCGATATTCTTCAGCGCCCCGCCAATGCTTGGGTGGCGCGGCTGATGGGCGCAGACAATGTGTCAGCCGCGCGCTATATTCCGCAGCAGGCTTTGCAGTTTGGCCACCCGCAAGGCGAAAAATGCCGTATTTTGCAGCTGCTCGCCCTGCCCGAACATTGCCGCCTGCTGCTGCAACACCCGCACCACGGCGCTTTGGTGCTGCATTTGGGCTGGGAAACGGCCAAAGGGCTGGATTTGCACGAAGGCAGCGAATGGCCGCTGCGGGTGGATGAAGCGGCGGTGGTGCGTTTTGCCGAAAATAAGATGGTTTAGCACCCGCCCGCAGCATATAGTGGAATGCATAAAAAAGTGGCACAAAGGGCTTGTTGGGTTAACAAGCCGGCAAGCTCACAGGCCGTCTGAAACCTTAGGTTTCCAACCCAATCCACTCCGTTATTGTACGGGGTTTTGTATCCTTTTTCTTACATTCCGCAGGTGCAAACGCTGCGCTTTTTGTGGTGCAAAACCAAACAGGCCGTCTGAAACATCAAGGTTTCAGACGGCCTTTTGTTGAATGAAAAACGCATTCGCGGCTCTGCGGCTGCGCCCGCTTTACGGCATCGGCGGCTTGGCCAGCTTGGGGTTGGAATTGCCCCACACGGTGTATAAATCGGCCAGCAATGCGCCGTTGATGTCTTCGATTTCGCTCTGGCTGATTTCCGTGTTGCCTTGACGGCCAAACAGCACCGCTTCGTCACCGGCCTGAATATCGGGAAAATCGGTAACATCCACCATGGTGGTGTTCATTGAGGTTTTGCCCAGCACCGGCACTTTGTGGCCGCGTATCAGCACATGGCCTTTATTGGTAAACACGCGCCGGTAGCCGTCGGAATAGCCCACCGGCAGATTGGCCAGGCGCGAAGGGCGGCTGAGGGTGTAGGTGCGGTCGTAGCCCACGGTGCTGCCTTTGGGATAGGTGTTGATGCTGGCCACGCGTGATTTGAAGGCGAAGGTTTTGCGGTATTCGGTGCGCTCGGGAATGGAATCGCCATAAAGCAGACCGCCGGGGCGCACCATATCGAGGCGGGATTCGGGCACGGCCAAGGTGGCAAACGAATTGGCGGTGTGCAGGGTGATTTTGCTGCGGTCGAGGCGGGCGGCTTTGATCAACCAAGCGCTTTCCTGATTGAAAGCGGCCAAGCCTTGGCGCACATCATCGGCATCTTCCACGGCAAAATGGGTCATGATAGCCACGGTTTGCAGGTGCGGCAGGCGGGTGATGGCCACAGCGGCGCGGCGGTTGGCGCGGCTGCCCATATCGAGGCCGTTTCTATCCATGCCGCCGGAATTGAGCGCCAAATGAATGCGCACGGTTTTGCCGGCGGCGCGGGCGATTTCATCCACTCGCCGCGCCTGCTCGAGGTTGCCGATTAATTCTTCCATATCGTATTGCAGGCCGTCGCGGATTTCGGCATCGGTGGCGCTGCGCACGCGCACCACTTTGCCGGCATAGCCGTGTTTGCGGATGATGCGCGCTTCTTCGTTGCTGGCAATGCCGATGCAGGGAATGCCGGTTTGCATCACCACAGGCATCAGCAAATCAATGCTGTTGCCATAGGCATCGGCTTTCATGATGGCGCAGATTTGCGATTTCCCGCCCAACTCGTTTTGCAGGGTGCGGATATTGTGTTCAAACGCCTGCGTGTCGATTTCCATCCACGCATTGCTGTTGGCGCGGCTCACGGCGGCATCGGCGGGTGTGCCCAAAATTGGCGCGGCCACGGTGGGCGCCGCGGCAAACAGCGCGGCAAGGCATAAGGCGAGCAGGGAATGTTGGCGGGGCATGACGGGCTTCCTGATAAATGACAAAACCATAGCATACCCTAATGATTCGCCCGATTAAACGGGTGCGGCCGGCAAAAAAGCAATCCGGCGGCAGAAAATGCCGGTTACAACGGCCTACAAAAATAACATAATGCGGCACAAAAGCATTTATTTTGAAATTTTATTTTTATTATTGATGAGCGCAGAACAATCATGCTCAAAATGAAAAATAAACCAACATATTCCGCTCTTTTAAGAAATGGCTGCAAATGCCTGTTCAGGCTAAGATAGCACCTTTTTACGCAGCCGCCGCCGTTTGGCGGCTCTATCGCTTATAAGGAAAACCATGCAAAACAATGTGCTATCGACAGAGTCGTCTACCTGGCGCAGCCGCTTGCGCGCGCTGGGGCCCGGTGTGTTGCTCGCCTCGGCCGCCGTGGGCGGCTCGCACCTGATTGCTTCCACCCAGGCCGGTGCGCTTTACGGCTGGCAGCTGGCGGTGATTATTTTGCTGGTGAATGTGTTGAAATATCCGTTTTTCCGCTTCAGCACCCACTACACGCTCGACACCGGCAAAAGCCTGATTGAGGGCTATGCCGGCAAAAGCCGCGCTTATGTGTGGGTGTTTTTCTTGCTCACCGTGCCCTCGGCCACCATCAGCACCGGCGCGCTGGCGCTCATCAGCGCGGTGATTGTGAAAACGGCGCTGCCCGCGCTGCCTTTGTCGGTGAATGCATTATCAATAGGCGTGATGGCGGCCACGCTGGCTTTATTGCTGCTGGGGCATTACCGCGCGCTTGACCGCGTCACCAAGCTGATTATGATCAGCCTCACCGTGGCCACCGTGGCCGCAGCGGTGATTGCCGCCACACGCGGCCAGCAGATGCTGCCCGATTTTATCGAGCCCTCGCCGTGGAATATGGCTTCGCTGGGCTTTATCATCGCGCTGATGGGCTGGATGCCCGCGCCGATGGAAATCACCGCCATCAATTCGATGTGGGTTACGGTGAAGCAGAAAATCGCGCCGAGCAATTATAACGATGCCATGTTTGACTTCAACACAGGCTATGTGATGTCGGCGCTGCTGGCGCTGGTGTTTCTGGCGCTGGGGGCGCTGGTGCAATACGGCAACGGCGAAGCGGTGAAAATGGCCGGCGGCCAATACATCGGCCAGCTCATCGGCATGTATGCCGCCACCATCGGCGATTGGTCGCGCTTGTTGGTGGCCTTTATCGCTTTTGCCTGCATGTTCGGCACCACCCTCACCGTGGCCGACGGCTATGGCCGCATCAATGCCGAAGCGCTGCGCCTTTTGATGCGCCAAAAACAGCGCAGCAACCGCGCCGTGGGCATTTGGACTTGCTGGTCGGTGTTTTCCGGCTTGGCGGTGATTTTGTGGTTTAACAGCGCCTTGGGCGAAATGCTGCGCTTTGCCATGATTTCGGCTTTCCTCACCGCGCCGGTGTTTGCCTGGCTCAATTATTCGCTCGTGCGCAGCAGCCACCGCCATGCCGTTTCACCGGCGATGAATGCGCTGGCCATTGCCGGCTTGATTTATTTAATCGGCTTTGCGCTGGTGTTTGTGCTGGATTTGGGCGGCGTGTGGGCTTGATAGATGATGATGAAAGAGAGAGGCCGTCTGAAAGTTTTTCAGACGGCCTCTCTCTTTTTAATCTTCATTTGAAATGCAGCAGCATCTGGGCAGGCAGCATCATTTTGGCTGCAAAAGCCAAGCTGGTAGAATGGCCCGGAAACGCGTATAATCCGCCCACGTTGTGCTTCAGACGGCCTTTGCGGGTGTGATGTAGTGGTAGCATAACTGCTTCCCAAGCAGTTCGGACGGGTTCGAATCCCGCCACCCGCTCCAAATCCATTCAGATTTATCTTGTTTTCTGTATTATCTTCCGATTACCCTCCCCATTTATGAACCGCCCTCCTGCTCATTTTGCGCTTTACCGGCTGCGCGCCCATCTGCGTCGCGGCGGCATTGTGGCATATCCCACCGAATCGAGCTACGGCTTAGGCTGTTTGCCCACGCATCCGCGTGCCTTGCAAAAAGTAATCTGGCTCAAAAAAAGGCCGCAGGGCAAAGGGCTGATCAGCATCGCCGCCGATTGGCCGCAGCTCGCGCCATTGCTGCGGCCGCTGCCGGATGATGAGCGCACGCGGCTGCTGGGCAACTGGCCGGCCGCCAAAACTTACCTGCTCGATGCGCGCGCCCGCGTGCCGGCGGCGCTGCGCGGGCGCGGGCGCAGCAAGCTGGCAGTGCGCATTCCCGCTCATGAGGGCGCGCGCGCGTTGTGTCGCCGCATCGGTTCGGCGCTGGTGTCCACCTCGTGCAACCGCTCAGGCAAACGCGCCTGCCGCAGCGAACGCGAAGTGCGCCGCCAATTCGGCCGCGCAGTGCTTGTGATCGGCGGGCGCACCGGCGCGCGCAAAGCGCCGAGCCGGATTATCGATTGGGCAAGCGGGCAGGTGTTGCGCTGATAAAGGAGGCTCTGAAAATTCAGCGCATCAATTCATCGGTGATGCGCTGCAAAAAAGCCAGCCGCTCCGCACGCACGCTGCCCGCTTCGGCGGCCGCTTTTACGGCGCAACCGGGCTCGGCGCGGTGGCTGCAATTGTGAAAGCGGCAAAGCCCCGCCAAATGGCGTAGGTCGGGGAAATAAGCCAGCAAGCCGGCGGCATCGAGGTGATAAAGGCCGAATTCCTGCAAGCCGGGCGAATCGATCAGGCGGGTGTCGGCATTTAAGTCATACAATTGCGCGTGGGTGGTGGTGTGGCGGCCGGAATCGAGCGCAGTGGAAATGTCGCCCACGCGCGCAGCCTGATTACCCAAAAGGGCATTGGTGAGGGTGGATTTGCCCATGCCGCTTTGGCCGAGAAAAATATTGGTGTGCCCTTGCAGCACTGGCCTGAGCGCTTCGGCATTTTCCAGCGCGCTCACTTCGCACACGGGATAGCCCAAGGTTTCGTAAAAGCCCAGCTTTTCGCGCCATGAAGCGGTTTCGGGCAAATCGGCCTTGTTGAGCACGATAACCGCGCCTATGTCGGCCGCTTCTGCCGCCAGCAAAGCGCGCTGCAACAGCATTTCGCTGGGCGAGGGCACGGCGGCGAGCACAATTAGCAATTGCGTCACATTGGCGGCAATCAGCTTGGTTTTCCAGGCATCTTGCCGGTAAAGCAGGCTTTGGCGCGGCAGATAATCTTCAATCACCACTTGCTCATCGTTAATCGGTGCAATGCGCACATAATCGCCGCAGGCGAAATCAACGCGTTTTTTGCGGGTGGTGGCGTCAAACGTGCGCCCTTCGGCGGTGCGCACAATATAGCGGCGGCCATAGCTGGTGATGATTTGGGCGGTGTCGGTCATATGGTTAAGGCCGTCTGAAAGGATTGATTTTACAAGAAAGGCAGGCGCTGCGCCGATTTTTCAGACGGCCTTTTTCAAAGCCGCAATGCGCGCCTGTGCGCCCGGGTGCGAAGCGTAAAAGCGCTCATACCATTTATCGGCCACCAAGCTGGCGGCGTTGCTGCGGTAAAGCTTGGTGAGCGCAGCGGCCAAATCTTGTGCCGAAGCCGTTTCGGCGGCAAAGCGGTCGGCCTCGAATTCGTTTTTGCGCGACAGCATGCTCAAAAGCGGCGAGAGCGGAAAAGCAAAAACCGGCAACACCAGCATAAACAGCAATAAAGCCATGGCGTGGCTGGGATAATGCACGCCCAGGCCCAAATAAAAAGCCGGGCTCTTCATCAACAGATTGAGCACAAACAACACCGCCAAACCCAGCGCAAACGTGAGCGCCATCTGTTTGATGATGTGGCGGTGTTTGAAATGCCCCAATTCGTGCGCCAGCACCGCTTCCACCTCATCGGGCTGCATATCTTTGAGCAGCGTGTCGTAAAACACAATGCGTTTATTCGCACCCAAGCCCGTGAAATAAGCATTGCCGTGGCCGGAGCGCTTGCTGCCGTCCATCACAAAAATGCCCTTGCTCTGAAAGCCCGTGCGCGCGAGCAAATCTTCAATCTGCGCTTTCAGACGGCCTTCGGGCAGCGGCTCGAATTTGTTGAACAAAGGCGCAATCCATTTCGGAAACGCCCACAGCATTAAAAGCGAAAAGCCCAGCCACAAAGCCCACACCCACAGCCACCACCACGCGCCGCCGATGCCCATCAGATAAATCGCCGCATACAAAAGCGGCACGCCGATAAGCGCGCCCAGCAATAAGCCCTTGAGGCGGTCGCCGAAAAAAGTGGCTGCGCTGCTGCGGTTGAAGCCGAAGCGCGCTTCCAGCCGAAACGTGGCATATAAATCAAACGGCAGCGAGAGCAAACCGCTCACCAGCACAAACAACACCATCAACCACACGCCTTGCGTAATCAGGCCGTCTGAAAGCTTGGCGCTCAAAGCCGCCAGCAGATTCAGGCCGCCGCCCAGCGTAAACACCAGCAGCAGCAAAGCATCAAACCAAATGCGCCAGCGCGAAAGCCGCTGCTTGGCCAGCGTGTAATCGGCGGCGGTTTGGTGCTCGGACAGGCTCACCGCAGCGGCAAAATCGTGCGGCACTTCGGCGCGGTGGCGCAACAGCGCCCGGCTCTGCCGCAGCGAGAGCCAAAGCTGCAAAGCCGTGGAAAACACAAAGAAAAACAAAAATATCTGATAAACCGCCTGCGCACTCATCGCCTGATTCCTTCTCTATCAACAGCCGCCATTGTAGCGCAAAGCCCACAATCCCGCCGCCGATTGCCGCCCAAAGCTGGCACAGCCGCGCCAAGCTGCCTATAATAAGCCCAGCAACTTTTCATACCACTTCTCTGTTTCGGGAAGTTTGTGAATTCACGCCCTTGTTTACAAGGGCTTTTTTTTGGCCGCTTGAAAGGCAGCGAGCATGCTGGAAATTCTCTATCACGATGCCGATTGCATTGCCGTCAACAAACCCGCCGGCATGCTGGTGCACCGCAGCTGGCTCGACCGGCACGAAACCCGCTTTGTGATGCAGACCCTGCGCGACCAAATCGGGCAACACGTTTACCCCGTGCACCGGCTCGACCGCCCCACTTCGGGCGTGTTGCTGTTTGCCCTGGGCAGCGAATCCGCGCGCGCCTTATCGCAGCAATTCGAGCAAAAAAGCGTGCAGAAAAATTATTGGGCGGTGGTGCGCGGCCATCTGCACGGCGCCGGCCGCATCGACTATGCCCTGAAAGAGCCGCACGACAAAATCGCCGATGCCCTGGCCGATGCCGATAAGCCCGCACAAAGCGCACTCACCGATTGGCGCGCCCTTGCGCACACCGAGCAGCCTTTTGCCGCCGCCGCGCGCTACCCCACCTCACGCTATTCCTGGCTCGAGCTCACCCCGCACACCGGCCGCAAACACCAATTGCGCCGCCACATGAAGCATATTTTCCACCCGATTGTGGGCGACACCACTTATGGCGACAACGCCCAAAACCGCGCCGTAGCGGCCCACACCGGCTGCACCCGCCTGCTGCTGCACGCACGGCAATTGGCGTTTGCGCGCCTGAGCGACGGCGCGCGCGTTAACGTGGCGGCCGATGGCGGCGAAGCATGGCAGGCGCTGATGCAGGCTTTTGACTGGGCGGAATAATACCCATTCAAAAAAGTAAGCTAACAAGGCGAGCCTGTAGGTCGGATTCTCGAATCCGACACTTGTTCGCAGAACAAGGCACGCACATCGCTTTGGCCGTTGGCCAAACGTCGGATTCAAGAATCCGACCTACGCAGATGATGCTGCCGAACTGCTTTTATTTTGTAAGGTTATTTCTTTGGATTGGTATAAAACGGCGGTTTACGTATATTGAAAGGCCGTCTGAACGCTTTCAGACGGCCTCAAATTGGCAGGCAGGCAGGCTTAACGTACAATAGCGCTTTTCCCCCATTATTCTTTATCGGAGCCGAATCTCATGACCATCCGAACCCGTTTCGCCCCCAGCCCCACCGGCTATCTGCATATCGGCGGCGTGCGCACCGCCCTTTTTTCATGGGCATTTGCCAAAAAGCACAAAGGCGAATTTCTGCTGCGCATCGAAGACACCGACCTTGAGCGCTCCACCGCCGAATCGGTCAACGCAATTTTCGACGGCATGCATTGGGTGGGCTTGGATTACGACAATAAAGACCATGTGGTGTATCAAACTCAGAATTTCGACCGCTACCGCCAAGTGATTGCCCAATTGCTCGAGCAAGGCCACGCTTATCACTGCTATTGCAGCAAAGAAGAGCTCGAAGCCATGCGCGAAAAAGCCGAAAAAGAAGGCACCGCCACATATGATCGCCGCTGGCGGCCGGAGCCGGGCAAAGTGCTGCCGCCGCTGCCCGAAGGCCGCGAGCCGGTGGTGCGCTTCAAAACCCCGCTCGAAGGCCACACCACTTGGCAGGATTTGGTGAAAGGCGAAATCAGCATACCCAACGAAGCGCTCGACGATTTGATTATCGCCCGCGCCGATGGCACGCCCACCTATAATTTCTGCGTGGTGGTAGACGATTTGGACATGGGCATCACCCATGTGATTCGCGGCGACGATCATGTGAACAACACGCCCAAACAAATCAACATCTTAAAAGCCATCGGCACCCAATTACCGCAATACGGCCATCTGCCGATGATACTCAACGAGAGCGGCGCCAAAATGAGCAAGCGGCGCGATGCCGTGAGCGTGGTGGATTACGACCGCCAAGGCATTTTGCCCGCAGCGCTGCTCAACTATCTGGCGCGGCTGGGCTGGGCGCACGGCGACGATGAATTTTTCAGCATGGCGCAATTTGTGGCTTGGTTTGACCTGAAAGACGTTTCCCCCTCGGCCAGCCGCTTCGACCACAAAAAGCTTTTGTGGATCAACGCCGAGCACATCAAAATCACCCCCGACGAGCAATTGGCCGCGCTCATCAAGCCGCGCCTGGCCGTGCGCAACATCCACGAAACCGCCAAACCCGCTCTGGCCGATGTGGTGGCGCTGGTGAAAGAGCGCGTGCAGGATCTCAACCAATTGGCCGACGAATGCGTGTATTTCTATGAAAAAAGCGTGCCCGCCGAAGCCGATGTGGCCAAGCATTGGGACGATGAAGCCGCCGCACGCATGCTGCGTTTTGCCGACAAGCTCGAAGGCCTGGCCGACTGGAATGCCGAAGCCATCCACGATTTGTTCCAGCCTTTTTGCGAAGCCGAAGGCATCAAAATGGGCAAGCTCGGCATGCCGCTGCGCCTGGCCGTGGCCGGCACCGCCAAAACCCCGTCGGTAGACGCTGTGCTCGCCTTAATCGGCAAAGAAGAAGTGCTCAAACGCATCCGCAGCTGATTGTGAAACCGTATCAAAAGGCCGTCTGAAAAGTTTTCAGACGGCCTTTTCAATAAACGCATCTACGCATTGCAAATTGTTCAGACGGCCTGCGGCGCTGCGGCGGGCACGGCTTCGCGCTGGCGGTTGAGCGCATCGAAGCAGGGCTCGAGCTGGCGCACAATCATGCTCAGCTGCTGCCACAGCACGCTGCGTTGTTGGTTGTCGCTGCTGCTCTCGGGCTGAAGCTGCGCCAATTCGCTGCCGATTTGCGCCAATTCGTTGTGAAAAGCGGCGGCATCGGGCTGGTTGATGTGGTCGAGCAGGTCGGCCACGCGGTAGGCGAGCCGGTAGAAAGGTTGGCTGAATTCGGCATCGCTGTTTTTGTTCATATGGCTGCGGTAAGCGCCGAGCGCGGAAATATAGCTGATCAGGGTGTAGTTGAGCTTGAGCAGGTGAAAGCCGTCGGGCAGGCGGTGGGCGTATTTTTTCGGCTCGCTGCTCATGTCGGACAAGGTGCTGCTCAGCGCGGCGGCGCGCTCATGGGTTTGGCGGCGCGCGCTGCGGTAGGCGATGTCGTCGATGCTGCCGTTTTGCAGCTGGTCGAGAATCACGCGCAGATAAGCGCCGTTGTTGGCGATGGCGCGCCCGGCGGTGCGCTCGAGCGTGAGGTAGCGCCAATCGGGCCATAAATACGACACCGCCACCCAGGCAATGGCCGCGCCGATGAGCGTGTCGATAATGCGCAGCGGCATGGCGGCATACACATCCAGCCCGGCGAGTGAAAAGCTGGTGAGCGCCTGAATGGTGATGAAAAAGGTGGAAAAACTGTATTTATTGGTGCGGAAAAAGAAAAAAAGCGTGGTGGAGGCAATCACAATCCACAATTTGGTTTCCACCGAGGGCGTGAAATAAGGCACCAACGAGCCCACCACCACACCCAGCACGGTGCCGACAATGCGCTGGTTGACGCGGCTTTTGGTGGCCGAATAGTTGGGCTGGCACACGAAAAGCGCGGTGAGCAGAATCCAGTAGCCCAAATGCAGATGGAACACTTCCACAATGGTGCAGCTCACCAGCACCACAATCGCCAGCCGCACGGCATGGCGGAACACGGCCGATTCAAGGTTGAGCTGGCTGCGCACGGTGCGCCAGGCGTTTTTCAGGCCGCCGTGCTCGGTGGCGGCGATGCGGGCGTCGGCCACGGTGCTTTCGTGTTCATCGCCGCCCTCCAGATGGGCGAGCTGGTAATCCACGCTGCCCAAGTTGTCGAGCAGGCGCTGCAAAGCGTGCACATCGGCGCCGGTATGCTGTGCGGCATAAAGCTTTAGCGATTGGCGCGTGCCTTTGATGGCTCGTTGCAGCCGCTCGCTGTAAACATAAGGCTGGCCGCTGCGCAGGCTCTCGGCCACATCGCGGCAGGCTTGCGCCTGCAATTCGAGCAGGCGCTGGATGCGGAAAATCAGGTCGGTGTTTTGCAGGCGCTCTGCCAAGTCGCGATAGTCGAAATGCGCCGAGCTGATGCGCTCGTGAATATCCTGCACGGTGAAATAATAGCGCAGCATGCGCTCGGTGCGCGGGTGGCGGTGTTGGCCCCTCATGCGGTAAAACAAGGCGCTGCGGCATTGGTTGAAGGCTTCGATAACGGCGGCGTTTTTCATTGCCAGCCCGATTTGGCGGCTTTCCAAAAGCTCGGTTTCATCGGGGTCGAAAAACACCGATTTGGCATCGAAATAGCTGCCCAGCGCGGCATAGGCATCGGCCACGCGCTCCTGCACCGGCCGGTGCGGGAAAATAATGTGAAAGAGCAGCGTCATGGTGCTGTAGAGCAGCGTGCCCAGCAGAATCATAAACGGGTTCACAAACCAGGGCATCTCGGGCGTGTAGGTGAGGGTGGTGTAGGTGGCCACGGCCAGCGTGCCGAAAGCAATGGTGCGGTAGCGCAGCCCCACCGCGCCCAGCAGGGTAAAGCCGAAAGTGAGCGCCGTCATTGCCAGCATAAACGGCAGCCCCTTGCCCACCGTCAGTTGCACGCTCAACGAGGCGATGGAAAAAGCGCACACGGTGAAAACGATGTTTTTCAAACGGCCGGTGAGGCGGTTGTCCAAATCCACCAGGCCGCCGGCGATGATGCCCAACACAAACGGCATGGATAATTTGGGCACGTTGAAATACCACACCAGCGATGCGGCGATAAACACACTGAAAAAAATCGGCAGCGTGGCCATGATTTTGGCATTGATGGGCGGTGTTTTCATGAGGCTCGGGGTGCCGACGGCGGGCAGATTGAATTGTGGACAATTGTAGCAGGGTTTGACGGCAAACCGAATATGCAGGCCGTCTGAAACTTTTCAGACGGCCTGTGTATCAACGTATCAAAACGTTAACTGCGCAGCTTCCAGCCCGATTTCAACACCAAAAGCACAGCGGCGGACAGAGCGGCGGTGAAGGCGCCCACCACGGCGAGCGAGAGCCAGGGTGAGGTGTCGCTCACGCCGAAAAAGCCGTAGCGAAAGCCGTCTATCATGTAAAACACGGGGTTGAGGTGGCTGAGATTGCGCCAGAATTCGGGCAGGCTGTTGATGGAATAAAACACGCCCGATAAAAAAGTGAGCGGCATAATCAGAAAGTTTTGAAAGGCGGCGAGCTGGTCGAATTTTTCCGCCACAATGCCCGCCAACAGGCCGAGCGCGCCCATCATGGTGCAGCCGAGCAGGGCGAAAACGGTTATCCAGATGAAATTGTGCGGCAGCGGCAGGCCGAACCAGGCTGTGGCGGCAATCACGCCGGCGCCCACCAGCAGGCCGCGCACCACCGAGGCGCCCACATAGGCGGAAAAAAACGCGCTCACCGATAAAGGCGGCAGCAAAATAAACACCAAATTGCCGGTGATGCGCGATTGAATCAGGCTGGAAGAAGAATTGGCAAACGCGTTTTGCGTCATGCTCATCATCGCCAGGCCGGGAATCAGAAAGGCGTTGTAGGCCACATCGGGCAGCGCTTCCACCGATTTGCCCACGGCGTGCGAAAAAATCAGCTGATACAGCAGCGCGGTGATCATCGGCGCGGCCAGCGTTTGGAAGCCCACTTTCCAAAAACGCAGAATTTCTTTTTTAAACAGGGTGTAAAAGCCTATCATGGCGGGTGGTTCCTTAAGATTTCTTTATGGTTATTGCGTCTGAATCTGCGGCAACAGATAGCAGGCCGTCTGAAAGATTTCATGCTCGCTCAAAGCCGGCGGGCTGCGTTTGCCCGCATCGCCGTTTTATTTTCAGACGGGCATCAGATGATTTAACGGTTTCAGGGCGTGTTTGATGTTTCAGACGGCCTTATTTGCGCATGATTTTCACAAACACGTCTTCCAAATCGGTTTCCGGCAGCTGCATGTGTTTTACTTTCACGCCGGCATATTTCAGCGTTTGCAGCACAAAAGCGAGCTGCTCGTAGTCGTCGAGCTTGAGCAACACGGTGTCGTCGTTTGAGGGCTGCTGCCAGGCGCGCAGATTGTCGGGCAGCGCACCCTCGAGCAGCAATTCCACGCGCAGGCCTTTTTCGGCGTGCAAAAGGTGTTCGGTGGAATCGAGCGCCACCAGCACGCCCTGTTTCATCATGGCAATGCGGTCGCACAGGCTTTGCGCTTCTTCCAGATAATGGGTGGTGAGAATGATGGTGTGGCCTTGGCGGTTGAGGTTTTGGATAAATGCCCACAGGCTTTGGCGCAGCTCCACATCCACTCCGGCGGTGGGCTCGTCGAGCACAATCACCGGCGGGCGGTGCACCAGCGCCTGCGCCACCATCACGCGCCGCTTCATGCCGCCGGAAAGGTTGCGGGTGTTGGTGTCGGCCTTATCGGCTAGGCCAAGATTGGTGATGATTTCATCTATCCAATCATCATTATTTTTCAGGCCGAAATAGCCCGATTGAAACTGCAAAGCTTCGCGCACGCTGAAAAAAGGGTCAAACACCAATTCTTGCGGCACCACGCCCAAACTCATTCGTGCGGCATAAGCATCGGCCTCTACATCGTGCCCCATCACGCGGATACGGCCGGAAGTGAGTCGGCTCAAGCCCGCCATGGCGGAAATCAGCGTGGTTTTGCCCGCGCCGTTGGGGCCCAAAAGCGCGAAAAATTCGCCCTCGGCCACATCGAAGCTCACGCCGCGCAAAGCGGTGAAGCCGTTGGCATAAGTTTTCACGGCGTCTTGAATATGAAGGGCGGGCATAGCTATCCTTGAAAAGAAAAGTTTCAGACGGCCTGCCGGTTTTTGAGGCCGTCTGAAAGCAAAAAGGCAAAGTGTTTATTATAACCCTTTTCTTTCACGGCAAGCTGGGCGGATTCAAGGCGGAAGATTATCTTGGTTTGTGATGGATAAAGGCCGTCTGAAACGTTTCAGACGGCCTTGTTTTGATGCGGTTGCGTTATCAAAAAGCTAAACGCTTACAAAACACGCTCCAGCAAATTGAGCATATTCTGCCAGCTTTGGGCGGCGGCTTCTTCGTTGTAGGCAAGATCCACGCCGTTTTTCTCGCCGTTGTGGGTGGCTTGCGGGTTGGTGAAGCCGTGTTTGGCGTCGAAAATATCCACATGGTAGCGCACTTTGGCGGCATTCATTTCCTGCTCAAACGCAGCCAAATCGGCCATGCTCACCATGCTGTCCTGCCCGGCGTGTTCAACTAAAAGCTCGGCTTTCACCACGCCTTCCAGTGCGGGCACGGCCGGGCTGAGGTTGCCGTGAAAGCTCACCACGGCTTTTAAATCGGCGCCGCGCCGTGCCATATCGAGCACCACTTTGCCGCCGAAGCAAAAGCCGATGGCGGCGGTGCTCAGCGGGCTGATTTGCTGCACCGAAGCCAAGGCCTGCTGCGCCAGATGGGTGCGCTCGGTGAGCACGGCCGGGTCGGAGAGCGCTTCCATCATCCATTCGTTGGCTTGCGCCGCTTCATCGGTGAGGCGGGCTTCGCCGTATAAATCCATCGCCAGCGCGGCATAGCCGGCTTCGGCCAGGCGCTCGGCTGCGTGTTTGGCGTGGTCGCTCAAGCCCCACCATTCGGGGGCTACCAACACGCCGGAAAGCTCGTTTGGCGCCTCTTCAGGCAGGCACAAATAACTTTGCAGGGTGAGGCCGTCGGCGGTGGTGTAGCTGAGGGTGCGGGTGGTGATGCGCATAATAAGCTCCTTGGGTTGGCGTTAATGGCGTTTCAGACGGCATGTGAAGATAGGGCGTCCTGACATTTCGATTTACGGGTGTATTTTGTTCCTGAAAACGCATCTGCTGCGTTAAAAAGCCTCGCAAGGTGTCCAACCTTGCTGC